>ERZ772871.40-NODE-40-length-208279-cov-43.2529_pt1 | contig 208279 bp, 162 predicted proteins | sample MGYA00511899_ERZ772871 | MGnify/ENA primary metagenome ERZ772871 (study PRJEB29015, sample SAMEA2737693) | human gut metagenome | biome: human gut; feature: human-associated habitat; material: faeces | place: China | collected 2012 ...
TGTAGCTGTGATTTAGTTTAAGTCACTTTGCATAATAAATTTGTTGGCATAAGAACTGTTATGCAAACCTTTACATAAATTTTCCAACAGGAACTCTTCCAAATGGGCAAGCAGGGAGTTTTCCAAGTCCCTTTCGGAATATGCTTCTTTTGCATCAAGCCCAAGAAATTCAAATGTAAACGGCTGTCGAATATCCATCAGATCGTTCCCAGGCTGTTTTCCTATATTATCCAAGAGTAGTTGTGGATTCTTGCTTATGCCACTGCGAAAATATAGATTGGTAGCTATTTGTCGGCGAAGTTCCTTTACCGACCAACATCCTCTTATACATTCGGTTTCATAGAAGAAACGGCCTAATGGCTCTTTTTCCGTCATTATCTCCCGGATATGGGAGAACGACAAACGACTGATTATCTTTTCAGGAGAGGTTACGAATTGATGCGATTGTGTCGCACTTTTCTCAGATTCGTGCGATGGCATCGCACTTTTTCCTTTGTCGAACAAGACACGGATTTGTGGGTATTCGATATAAAATTGACGAGAAACCTTGAAAAGCGTTTCATTCAAACCTTTGCTATTGATCCTTTCTTCAAGCCGTTTCAATAACCGTTCTCCATATCGGGCGCGATCTTTACCCTTTTGTTCGTATTCTACAATGTAACATCCGATTAACCAATTGCGCAATGTCGCAAATTGATTGATTGCCCTTGTAGCAGCGGTTTGGGTATATTGATGGGTCTGCAATACGCATTCGGACAAATCCTCAAATGAAGGATTATGCCCATACTCCCATTTATCTTTTATTTGGGTCAATGCGGATGTTACATCCAGTCCTGTATAGTCTGACATAGTTCTACCGTTCTGTTTTCTATTGCAAAAGTAAGCAAATAATATGGTAATTTAGCATGAAAACGCCAAAATGCAATCTCATTAGGCGAAAGAGAAAGCTCCATTTGTCAAGCATGTAAAACCAATCGCAATACTCTATCACTAACTATCCAAGTAAATTAGGCGGAATTTCTTTTGAGTTCTCATAAATTACCTCTGTTGTGCCTGTTTTGTTACTTATTAAATTTCAAAAATATTTATCTGATTAAACTTCAGATACTTAGTCTTTTTGCAAAGAAAGTCCACCATTATTTTTTCACGTTACCGCCGGATGACAAATACATCCGCTATACGATGGAAAAAGCGATGTATTTAGTGGATGAGACGGGGTTGGCACAATACAACACGCTCAAGGAGAAGGGTTTCTACTCCAACATTTTGGGTACGAGTTCGGTGTTCTCCATCTATTGCGACAGCGTGGCTTTCAACAAGGAGAAGATGGAGTTCACTTACTACGGACGGCAACGCATTGAGCGGCGGAGCAACATCCTCATGCGGGAACTGGTGACGGCGGGACAACTCAAGCGTGTTCCCCGAACAGAGAACAACCCGCACGGATTGCTTATCGTGAACTGGCGCACCCTGCTGAACAAGGACATCGAACAGAAAACGAAGATCAACTACTAAACAACAGAGTTTATGAATATCAAAGGATTCAGGCGGATGCTCTTCGGTGAAAAGATGCCGGACAAGAACGATCCGAAATACAAAGACCGTTACGAGCGGGAGGTGTCCGCCGGACGAAAGTTCGCCCAAGCGACACGTATCGACAAGGCTGCCGCCAAGGTGCAGGGATTCGCCAACGCGCACCGGATACTTTTTCTGGTCATCGTCTTCGGTTTCGCTATCGGAGGGTTCACTTGGAACATCTATCGCATTACGATGGCATACCGCAACAGCCGGCCGACACGCACGGCGACGGAAATGCAGGATTCGGTGCTGCGGGAAAGACACAAGAGGCTGCAAGGGGGTGAAATAAGGGAAAATCGGAACGAGAACAAGAAATATGAACCGCAATAAAGGAGTGCTTATGAATACACGATTTGAAAAATCAGTCCGCTCGTCGGACGAATGGTACACCCCGAAGGAGGTGCTGAAAGCGTTAGGCAGGTTCGACCTTGACCCTTGCGCCCCTGTCCGTCCGTTGTGGCCGACCGCCGAAGTCATGTATGACCGGAACATGGACGGATTGTCCCTGAAATGGGAAGGGCGTGTATGGCTCAATCCTCCGTACTCGCGTCCCCTTATCGAACAGTTTGTCCGAAAGCTGGCGGAACACGGCAACGGCATCGCGCTGTTGTTCAACCGTTGCGATTCCAAAATGTTTCAGGACGTCATTTTCGAGAAAGCGACGGGCATGAAATTCCTGCGCCACCGCATCCGGTTTTACCGCCCGGACGGAACACGCGGCGATTCTCCCGGTTGCGGCAGCATCCTGATCGCATTCGGAGTGGAAAACGCAGAAGTGCTGAAAAACTGCAGCATTGAAGGCAAGTATGTACAACTCAATTAAAAGATGTATGATGAAGATATTTGATAAAATCAATTTCAGGGAGCCGAAGTATATGCTTCCGGCTGTCCTGTATATCCCGCTTCTGGTTGCATCGTACTTCATCTTCGACCTGTTTCATACCGAAACGGCGGAGATTCCGGACAAGACGCTGCAGACAACGGAGTTTTTGAACCCCGATTTGCCGGATGCCCGGCTTAAAGGCGGTGACGGCATAGGCAGCAAGTACGAGAACATGGCCAAATCATGGGGTAAGATACAGGATTACTCCGCAGTGGATAACATAGAACGAGATGAACCCGATGACAACAAGGAAGAATATGAATCGCAATACACGGTGGACGACATCGCCCTGCTCGATGAGCAACAGCAGGAAAAGGCTGCGGCAGCGCAAATTGCCGATGCCAAGACACGCGAGCAAGAAGCTCTCGCGGAACTGGAGAAAGCCCTTGCCGAAGCAAGGTTGAGAGGACGCAATGAGGTATTACCGGCGACCGATACGGACAGTACCGCATCGGCGCAACCCCCGACGGCAACCATAGAGGTTAAGGGAAAAATAGAGGAAGAGAGCCGTTCGGTAAAAGCCCCGTCAGAGAACGAACCGCCCAGCGAAGTGGTACGCAAGGTAAAGACGGCTTCGGATTACTTCAATACGCTTGCGGTCAATGCCCGTGAACCGAAACTGATAAAGGCTATCATCGACGAGGACATCAAGGCGGTGGACGGCTCACGTGTACGGCTCCGTCTGCTCGACGACGTGGAGATCAACGAGTGCGTGGTCAAACGAGGGTCGTATCTGTATGCCACCATGAGCGGCTTCTCGTCAGGACGTGTGAAAGGGAGCATCACCAGTATTCTCATCGAGGACGAACTGGTAAAGGTCAGCCTTTCGCTGTACGACACGGACGGCATGGAGGGGCTTTACGTCCCGAACAGCCAGTTTCGGGAAACGAGCAAGGATGTGGCAAGCGGTGCGGTGTCGGGAAACATGAACATGAATACCGGCAGTTACGGCAACAGTCTTTCGCAATGGGGAATGCAAGCCGCTACGAATGCCTATCAGAAAACGAGCAACGCCATCAGCAAGGCCATCAAGAAGAACAAGGTAAAGCTGAAATACGGGACTTTCGTCTATTTAGTGAACGGACGTGAGAAACAGTAAAAGCGGAAGCCATGATAGAGATAGACAACATATACAACATGGATTGTATCGAAGGCATGAAGCTCATGGCGGACGGCAGTGTCGATGCCGTAATAGCGGATATGCCCTACGGCGTGCTGAACCGCAGCAACCGGGCGGCACACTGGGACAGACAGATACCGCTTGAGGCGTTGTGGGAGCAATACCGCAGGATTACCAAGCCGGGAAGCCCCGTCATCCTCTTTGCGCAGGGTATCTTTTCGGCGCAGCTCATGCTCTCGCAACCCCGGATGTGGCGGTATAACCTCGTGTGGCAGAAAGACCGGGTAACGGGTCACCTGAATGCCAACCGGATGCCCCTGCGCCAGCATGAGGACATTATCGTGTTTTATGACCGGCAGCCGGTGTATCATCCCCAAATGACACCGTGCCTTCCGGAGCGGAGAAATCATGGACGGCGCAAGATGGACGGTTTCACGAACCGCTGTTACGGTGAAATGAAACTGGTTCCTGTGCGTGTTTCCGACGACAAATACCCGACCTCGGTCATTTCCGTACCCAAGGAACACAAGACCGGTGCATTCTATCATCCGACGCAGAAGCCGGTAGCCTTGATAGAGTACCTGATACGCACCTATACCAACGAGGGAGATGTGGTGCTGGACAACTGCATCGGTTCGGGCACGACCGCCATTGCCGCCATCCGCACGGGACGGCATTACATCGGATTTGAGATTGAGCCGGCGTATTGCGAGATTGCCGGACGACGGATTCGGGAGGAAACGGAACGTGGTCATGGGATAAAAGAAAACGAAATAAAGAAATAAACAATATCAATAGAAACGATATGAACAAGAAAGTAATGGCAACAGCATTTCTTCTGGCGGCAGGACTTTTTGCCGCACGAAACGCACAGGCTCAGCGTACATACGAAGAGATGGAACGGCTGACGGTCAATGAACAGGTAACGACCGTCATCACAGCCTCGGAACCGGTCCGCTTCGTGGATATTTCCACAGACAAGGTGGCGGGCGACCAGCCCATTGAGAACATCATCCGGCTGAAGCCCAAAGAGACGGGACACGAGGACGGTGAAGTGCTGGCCATCGTCACCATCGTAACGGAACGCTATCGCACACAGTATGCACTTATCTACACCACGCGGATAAGCGAAGCGGTGGCAGACAAGGAGATCCTGCTACAGGAACGGGATGCCTACAACAATCCGGCGGTCTCGATGTCCACAGCCGACATGGTGCGTTTTGCAAGACGGGTGTGGAACTCGCCCGCGAAAATCCGCAACGTGGCTACTAAGGCGCACCGAATGGTAATGCGCCTGAACAACATTTACTCGGTGGGCGACTACTTCTTCATCGACTTTTCCATTGAGAACAAAACGAACATCCGTTTCGACATCGACGAGGTACGGGTGAAACTGTCGGACAAGAAACTTTCGAAGGCAACCAACGCGCAGACCATCGAGCTGACACCTGCCCTGGTATTGGAACATGGCAAGACGTTCAAGCACGGCTACCGGAACGTGATTGTCGTGAAAAAGATGACCTTTCCGAACGACAAGCTGCTGACCATCGAAATGACGGAACAACAAATCAGCGGGCGCAATATCAGCCTGAACATCGACTACGAGGATGTGCTGTCGGCCGATTCATTTAACACCGCTTTATTGGAGGAGGAATGACTATGAAAAAGACGTTGAAAACAGTTTTGTTACTGATGCTTGTCTGCATAGGGTCTGCCACCAATGCCCATGCGCAACGCAACGGCGGCCGCCTCTCGCTCGGCGTGGGGTTGCTGTATGAGAACGGCATGGATGTGACACTCGCCTACGAGCATGAGATGAATTACCGCCATGCGTGGGAGTTCTTCGCCAACGGCTATCTGAAATGGACGGAATGTAAATCTTGCGGTCATATTTGTCCGGAATCCTTCTGGCGCAATTACCGCACTTATGGTTTCGGTGTGGCGTACAAACCTTGTGTGATGCGTGGACGCAACCATTACGGCAACCTGCGTATCGGAGCTTCGGCAGGGAGCGACACGAACAAGTTTCTCGCCGGAATCCATGTGGGATACGAACACAGTTATGTGCTGCGGTCGGGATGGACGTTGTACTGGCAGGTAAAGAGCGACATGATGATAAAAGGGGCGGATTTGCTGCGGACGGGTATCGTGCTGGGGGTGAAACTGCCGATAAAATAAGGGAAAAACAAAAAGATGAAAATAACATGATACGAAAGATTCAATGGACTGCAATGGCAGTGACGGCGGTATTGTGTGCCGCCTGTGACGCCCATATCGACGTACCCGATACGGCGGTACGTCCGAGACATATTCTCTGTGAGGACGGTACGGCATTGTCCTATGCGCAGTATGAACAATCGGGGAAACGGGCGATAGCGGTTGTCTTTGATACCGAACGCCGTGAAGGAACGGAAGGGAACGGCTATGCGGTTTACCTGTGGGACATTGCTCCGGCGTCATTCGCCGACAGCCTCGGTGTCGCACAAGGGACGTCGGCCGACATCGGGGCATTGGACGGGAACATGAACACCTTTGCGCTGTACGACACAAGGGAGACGGCTTCGCCTATGGCGGAAGCGGTCTTTGACCTGTGGCGGTACGGACAGAGTGCCTATATCCCGTCGGTAGCACAGATGCGGTTGCTGTATGCTGTCCGGGAAACCGTCAATCCTGTCATCGAACGGTGCGGCGGTCATCCGTTGCCGTTGGATGAATACGATTGCTGGTACTGGACATCGACGGAAGTGTCCGGACAAGAGACGGCGAAAGCGTGGCTTTACTCGACAGGAAGCGGCGCGATGCAGGAGACACCTAAGACACAGGCGCATAAGCTGCGGCCTATAATTACCATGAACAAATAAAATGTGCAACGATATGAATGATATAGATATGCTTTTTTGTATAGTATTGATGGTATTGGGGGCTTTCCTCATATACTATCCCATGAAAGATGAATCACCTCGGCAAAAACTGAAAAAGCTCGCCGATTCCGTTGCGTCTGATAAAAAGGACATTGATTATCAGATTCAACGCTTCAGCTACCTTTTGGACAACATGGCGGCCGACAATGGGAAAGGTTCGGCTCTGAAATGCCAGATTGCCAAATTGGAGGAAGTTGTCAAGGAGTTAAACGGCAAACGCAAGGAACTTGAGTCAAACAACCGGTCGATGACGGATGTTAATGACGAATTGAAGCGAAGCAATGCCAAACTTTTAAGGGAGGCTTCTGAATTGCGTGATGAGATACAGCAACAGGAAATTAAAATCCAAAAGCAGGAAGAATACATCAATTCTGTCCAGAGAGTCAAAGAAGGGCTTGAGATAGCCTTGGACAACATTCAGGCAGAAGAGGTGCATTATCTCTCACAGCCGATATTCAGCATGAAAATGACGCCCATAGTCAGAAGCAAACTCGAATCTCATGGGATATTGTATGTCGGCGACCTGATTCAGCTCAACGAGGAATATCTCATGGAAATCTGGGGTGTAGGACCGGTAGCACTTGAAAGAATAAAGACGAAACTGAACGAAAACGGTGTGTGGTTCGGTATGGATGTCATACGAATCAACGACCGTTGGTATCGTCGGAAACAAGAATTCACAACGGATTGATTCATGGAAGAGAGCAAAGAATTACAAGGGTTCTACAAGATATTCCGTGCGGTCATCTATATCTCCGTGCTGATGGAGTTCTTCGAGTATGCCATCGACCCTGCCATGCTCGACCACTGGGGTGGCATACTGATTGATATTCACGGGCGCATCAAGCGGTGGATGATTTACAATGACGGTAATCTTGTGTACAGCAAGATTGCGACGTTCCTGCTTATCTGCATCACCTGTATCGGCACGAGGAACAAGAAGCATCTGGAGTTCGATGCCCGGAGACAGGTGTTATATCCGCTAATCAGCGGACTGTTCCTGATTGTGTTCTCCGTGTGGTTGTACCATCATCCGATGGAAACGAGGCTCTACACGTTGCCACTAAATATCATCTTCTACATGGCGACCACGCTTGTCGGTGTGATATTGGTACATATCGCACTGGATAACATCTCGAAGTTCATCAAGGAGGGACTGGGTAAAGACCGGTTCAACGTAAGTATTCGATAAACTCCCCCTTTCATTCTAAAAATGTGATGTTACTTTTGTAGCCAAAGTAAAAAAGCTCAATCATTATGTCACATCAATGGACCATGGAAGATTTTGAATCTATTTATGCCCGTTTCAAGTCGAGCGGACTTTCAGTTATAGATTTTTGTTCGAATGAATGTATTCGTCCCAAACGTTTCTACGAGTGGCGTTCCAAGCTGTTGCGCAAAGGCGGCTTTATCCCGGTAAAGGTAAACAGTAAGGGCCAGGTCAGTCTTCCCCATAAGGAGAAATCCCTGCTGTCTGCCCCTCCGGTCAGCCCGTCGCCAATTCCCCAGCCGCTATGTGAGATCTCCTATCCCAATGGCGTCACAGTCCGCTTGAACAGCCCTTTGTCACCGGAGGTATTGCAAACCCTGATATTTTTGAATTCAAACCGTTAGCCTATGTTTTCTTTGAATGAATCCAACAGATATTATCTTTACCCGTATCCGACAGACATGCGTAAGAGTTTTTATACGCTTAGCGGCATCGTGACCAACCAGATGGGAAAGAATGTACGGGACGGTGACGCTTTCATTTTTATCAATGCGAATTGTACCTGTATGAAAATCCTCCATATGGAATATGGTGGTCTGGTGATATACCATATGAGGCTGGAACATGGGCACTTCCATCTGCCGGTCATAAATACGGAGGAAGGTCGGATTAAAGCGATTGAAACCTTCTGGAATGACCTTGTGATGATGGTTCAAGGAATGGACGGCAGCAAGGTCAGGCGTTATAAAAGGAGTGGTTTCCATGGGTTGTAGTTGTAACAAATTATAACATATACAATGCCGTATTCCGGCTGTTTTTTAGTATCTTAGCATCATATTTAAACGATTATGCCAACCGATAAGGAATTACTGATAAAGGATCTCATGCACAAATGCGACTGTCTGTATAGAGAAAACAGCCGGTTGAAGGAGATGGTGTCCACGCAGCCCCTTAAAGCTGCGGACAAAGAGGTGTATGAGGCTTTATTGTCTGACAAGGATGCCATAATCGCCCAAAAGGAAGCAAAAATCAACAGTCTGGAGCAACGTGTATCCTATCTTGAACGGCAGTTGTACGGTAAGAAGGCGGAAAAGTTCATAAAGCCTGACGCCCAGGACCGCTGGCTGGATTTTGAAGGCTTTGACATGCTTCCCCAGGAGGCTGAAGCCGCAGAAGAAGCAGAAAAGGAGTTGAAGGCTACCAGAGAAGCGATCATCGCCCGTAAAAAAGCGGGGAAGCAGCATCCTGCGAGAAAATCCCTTCCGGAGAATCTTGAGCGTGAGGTGGTCCATATATATCCCGAAGGGTATAATCCGGAAGAGTGGACGCTCCTTCCCGGAGAGGAAGTGACCGAGATCCTTATGCACGAGCCCGAGAAGTTCTATATCCGCAGGATAGTGCGCCATACAGCCAAACGGAAGGGTACAAACGAGTTCAAGACCGGCCCGCTTCCCGTCATGCCAATAGCAAAGAGCTATGCCTCTGCCTCATTGCTGGCAGACATGATGATAGGGAAATATGTGGATCACATACCGTTCCACAGGCAACTGGAACAGTTCAAACGTGTGGGGGTACATCTCCCCGCGTCAACGGTCAACGACTGGTTCAAGGATGTGGCGGATTTGCTAAGGCCCCTGTACTTCCGATTATGGGAGCTGGTGATGCAGACTGACTACATACAGTCGGATGAAACGACAATCCCCGTGATGAATGACGAGAGACACAAGACGGTCAAAGGTTATATCTGGCTTGTGCGCAGTGTCATGACCGGACGTCAGTTCTTTTACTATGACAAGGGTTCCCGAAGTGGAAAGGTGGTGCTGAAACTCTTCGGCAAGTTCCGGGGAGCCATACAGACGGACGGATACGAAAGGTACGAGATGCTGGACGCCAAGAAAGGTATTATCCTTCTTGGCTGTTGGGCCCATGCACGCAGACATTTTTGGGAGGCAAGAAAGAATGACATGCAGCGTGCCGACTATGCGCTCGCACAGATACAGTTGCTTTATGACGTGGAGCGTAAGGCTGACGATGAACGCCTGACTTATGAACAGAGGGCTGAACTTAGGGCACGTCTTGCATATCCCATACTTGTGCGCTTCGAGAAATGGCTGGTCAATGAATATCCCAAAGTGATGAAAGGCAGTCCTATCGGAAAAGCCATAAAATATACATACGGAAGGTTCGACAAACTCTCCAGATACCATCTTGACGGTCGCTACAGACCGGATAATAACGAGATAGAAAATAAAGTGCGGCCTGTCGCGTGCGGTAGATTATGTTGTACACCACATAATCTACCTTATGTTGGTATTAAATTTATGTTGGCATCATAGAATAAAATATTGTTAATCAATCTATAAGTAAATTTCTTCACTACATAAAATTATGCATATTTTTATGGAACCTCAAATGGAACCACAAACAATATGCTAGAATTATTATTTAAAAGTGAATCAAATCTTCTTAAGCATAGAGGTGTTCCTCTATTAAGGGAAAGAGAAGATTTTCTCGTTAAGAAGCAATCGGAAGGATGCCAAACAAGAGAATTGCAAATTCTTGCATCTCTTTTATTGAAAACCGTAAATATCTTATCTCTCAAGGATAAAGATAAGTCTATTATTACTCTAGATGAGATTGTAGGAAAAAGTTATCATTTCAAAAATCAGAAGCAAATCAGGTTCTTCATCAGTACAACCATTAATTGGTTAAATGAAATTGGACGTCTCGACCTGAGATATAGTGATCATAGTTTATTATTCAATCGATTTAGCACAATATGCCATTATCGCATTAGGTATATTACCTATCCCATGTATCACGAAAGACTGTCTTATTTAAATTACATGCAGTCACTTGGAATGTCATTTAATCGCCTTAGGGAACATGCAGAAATGCAACTCCACATTATAGATGAATTAGGAATCAGTGAAAAAAAAATCATACACCAACATGTCTTGGACAAGACAACTGTTAGGTTGGCTGCGTATAACAGTATTAAATGGATGAAAACCTTTAAAGCCGTTTCAAAAAGATGGCTAAATTTTATTGGTATACTTGAACGTTCTCAAGAGCAACTTCTACGTGATAATGATTTAATTATCGAATATATCAGTTGGTCTAAATCAATGAAAGGACTTGCTGATGTTACATTAAAAGGAAGATATTCAATGATAAATGATTTCTCTTTCTTTATCCAGGCTAAAACAGACTTAGCCCATTTAAATCTTTCTGTGATTGACGAATATATACAGTATCGACACAATGCAGGATGTTGTAAACGAACTCTTTCTATCCTTACTACAAATATCAGAGAGTACGTGAAATTCTTAAACTTCAAAGGTATTTGTAATATCTGTGTAGAAGGAATACGCCATCCTAAAGAGTACAGTTTATCAACATTGCCCTCTGCGCCCTCTTGGGATATTGTTGAGAAATTATTGTCCTTTTATGAAACCTCTACAAAAGTTGGCAAACGTAATACTGCAATATTAGCTCTGCTTTCAGTTTATGGCTTACGAACGAGTGAGGTCGCCAGACTTAAATTGAGGGACATAGATTGGGATAAAAGACAGTTATGTTTCAGTCATGTAAAAAATGGACATGTGCAAACCATACCATTAGCACCGTATGTCTACAATCTGTTAATTGATTACATCGTAAATGGAAGGGACAATACAAGAAAAGTTGAAGAAGTTTTCATGACTGCGTTCATGCCATATAAGTCTTTAACAAGATCATGTATTTATAAGATTGTTTCAGATGCATACAAAGGACTTAAAATACCAATAAACATAAAACACTTTGGTGGGCATTCTTTGCGCCATGCGTGTGCATCTCATCTAATCAACAATGGAGTTTCTTTAAAAGAAATCGGGGACATCCTGGGCCATCGATTACAAGATACAACCAGGATCTATTCAAAAATAGATATTACTAATCTGCGCAAAGTCTCACAAATAGAATGGGAGGTCACGTTATGAATATAAAAGAAGCCATTACTCTCTATCTTTCCTATAAGGAAAGTCTAGGAGAAAAGATTAGAGGTGTAAGATATTTCTTACTGCGCTTTGAACGATATATAAATCCTATTGTTGATCTTGATGAGATTAAAGAAACAGACTGCCAGAACTTCTTAAATTCTACAGGACGTAAAAGTAATAGTTATACTCGGTATTGGGATGATCAATTCTGTAAGCTTGAACGCTTTTTCGTATGGGCATTTTCTAGAAACTTTATACATTCTATTCCGTTACCTAAAATTCGTCCTACAATCAGACATGATTTTACACCGTATATATATAGTCAGGATGAATTGAATAAAATTTTTGCCACTGCACTTTGTTACCGACGACGATATAATATTGAATATCCGTATGTCATACAAACAATGTTGAAATTGACTTACTGTCTTGGTTTGCGTTCTGGTGAAACGACACGGCTATTAGTTGAAGATATAGATCTAAATAACGATATGTTATATATCAATGAAACGAAATTCCATAAGAGTCGCCTAGTTACAGCGAACGCTCCAGTTATGAAAATGCTAAAATCGTATCTTGAATGGCGAAGGAATCTAGTAAAAGAATATCATTTTGTTGACAATCATTTATTCCTTGATAAAAGAGGGAATGGAGTACCTCAGCATGAGTTACAACAGGCATTCCGTCTTATTTGTACTAAAGCGAATATCGTTCATAAAGATGGTAAAAATGTGCGTCTCCACGATCTCAGGCACAGTTTCGCCACTCACAGATTAGTACAATGGTATAAAGAAGGGGCAGATGTCCAAACTTTATTACCTGTATTATCTACTTACCTAGGACATAGCCATTTAGAAGATACATCAATATATCTTTCAATGACTCACGAACTATTAGACAAAGCAAATGTCTGTTTTAAAACTTATGTAGAATCTGATTATGAATAAATTAAATGAAAAGTTATTAGTTGGGTATTGGTTAAAACTTTACCTGGCAGACTATCTTCCTATTATTAGAAATGGATCCCGGAACACAATCAAAAGCTATAGCTATTGTTTCTGTCAATTATTGAGTTTTATAAAATCAAAGGGAATTGTTATCTCTAAACTTAAAATAGAAGATTTGACATTAAACATTGTATCCGATTTCTTAAATAGTATAGAAGTGGCCCAAAAGTGTTCTATTACAACTAGAAATCTAAGATTAGCCGCTATACGTAGCTTTGCTAAATACGTATCGTCTGTTGAACCTCAATATCTATTATGGTACTCAAGGTTAAAATATATACCGAATAAAAAGGAAAATATTAAAACCTTTGAGGGTGCTGCACAACTTAAAATCCATTATCTTGAGAAAGAAGAAATGCAGGCATTGTTAAATGCACCCGATAAAACAACGAAACAAGGGATGAGAGACTATGTACTTTTAATGTTTATGTATAATACAGGAACCAGAGTATCTGAGGTTGTAAATATGAAAATCTCAGATATACATATCGGTTCTTCAAACACGGTTTCAGTTGTATATGTTCGTGGAAAAGGGAATAAAACAAGACCATGCCCATTATGGGATACGACAGTGAAACTTATTGAACCTTTTCTTCATCGATTCAAGGATGAAGCTGTATTCCTTAATAAATATGGTAATCCAATCACAAGATTTGGAATATATGAACTAGTAACCAAGTATGCAGTAAAAGCAGCTGAATTAATGCCTAGCATAGCTGAAAAGAATGTCAGTCCACATACAATAAGACACTCAACTGCAACTCATTTGTTGGAGTCTGGTGTAGATATTAATACAATTCGCTCATGGTTAGGACATGTTTCTATAAATACCACAAACATCTATGCTGAGATAAACTTAAAGATGAAAGTAAAAGCGATAGAATCTTGTAATTTGAATAATCCAGACTTGAAAGTAAAACCAATAACGGATCAGTCGATTATTACCTTCTTAAAATCATTACAGTAATATATTTTATGTTGGCATCAAAAGAGGTAAAAGTACTGTTAATTATGGGCTTTAACTATGATGCCAACATAAATTTAATGCCAACATAAGGCAGACGTAATTACCTGTTCTGTGGCAATAATGATGCCGCTGAAGATGCGGCGGTGCTCTACTCGTTCTTCGGCTGCTGCAAGGCTGCCGGGGCTGACTTCCGCACGTGGCTGATCTACTTCCTTGAACATATACATGATTATGACGATGACTACTCGATGGATCTGGCCGAATTGTTACCTGACAATCTGTTATCCAAGGGCAAGATATTATCCGTTACGTCACCGGAATCTCCCAAGAAAGACTCCTGATACCTTCGTAAATCTCGCCTAAACACGGGAAAACTACCGTTTTATGCCAATCAAGACGGGAAAATAGGGAATAAAGTGCCGTTTTTATCTTCATTATCCCCGATAAATAGGGAAAATAAGGGAAAGAATACCCTTTTATACCAATTATGGCGGGAAAGCAGGGATAAAAATACCGCTTTATCCCATTTATCACAGGAAAATAAGGGAAAAGGGGGGAAACTCCCTTTTATCCGCTCCATTAGTAGGAAAAATATCAACTTCTATAGAACCCTGCACATCTTTTGGTTGAATTGATGTAACAATAAATCATAGAACGATAAAATGAATAAACGATATTATGAACATACGTTACCCATTATACGAGGGAGTTTATCGAATACTTACAAACGGCTTCCTTTATCTCGGTAGAAGGAACGTAGATAACACGTGCTTTCTTTACGCTGTTCGCGCCGCACTTGTCAGCGGTAGCGCTGCCGAAACCTGAAACGGAAGGACGGAAAGAACCGAGATCACCCAAACGAACGGGAGAACCGTTTGCCAGGTTGCGTTTGATAACGGTTATCAGTGCGTCAAGTACCGCTTTGATGTCGGAACCGGTCAGCGTACAACGGTCTGCGATTTGTTCGACGATTTGTCTCTGTGTCATCTCCGGAGCAAGAACGACTTGCGCGTAATACTTCGCTGCGGCTGCTTTGTCCTGCGGATTCTTGCGCAATGAAGGTTTGATTGTAATTGCCATGCTTATAGGTGTTTTAATGATTAATAATGCCACAAATCTACATCATACGCACGTAGGCGTGCGGGCGTATGTTCTTATCTATGATGATACGTGTCTTATCATACGATTATGTACACGAAAAAAGGGCTGCGGTGTGTATTGCCGCAGCCCTCAAAACAGGGGTTTCTGATGTTGTCCGTCAGTTCTTGCTGTCTGTTCCCTTTTCGCTTTCACCTACCGGGCCGTCAGCTCCGGTGAGCCAGACGAAAATTTTACCGATAACTTTCAATACTCGCAACGTGTTTCTCCAAAATGGTTTCATAACGACCTCCTTTTTAATTGTTCAATGAATTGAATGTCGGCCGCATTCGGGATAACACAATCGAGCTCGGTTCTCCGCTCATTCGCCGACATTTCCCCGCAAAGGAAAGTATAAACGGAGAATGGAGAGTGGAGAGCTGAACCTCGCTGCGCTTTCATGCGTTTATATACCGCATGGTCACTCTCCATTCTCAACTTCTCCCCGTATTCCGCAGCCGCATCGAAACAGGGACATTGTTTGATATACTCGCATGGTTCTATCGTGCCGTTGTGGTTGAGGTCCGGAGAAAGGTCACGGTGACCGCAGATCTTTGCTCCCGGATAGGTGAGCAGGAGAAAGCGGAGGATCGTTTCGAGACTTTGTTTCTGTTTGGCGGTGCGGGTGTCGGCGGCACGGCCGGAAGCGTCAAGGCCTCCCTCGTAGGCGACGCCGATCGAGGGGGTGTTGTAGCCTTTGGCGTGCGCTCCGATGCGGGTGATGTCACGCATATGATGTATCGTACCGTCTTTGGTGATGTAGTAGTGATAACCGCATTCGGTAAAACCTTGGCGTTTGTGCATGGCGTCGAGGCTTTCGGGAGTGAGGTCGCTGGTACAGCGGGATGCGGTGCAATGCACCACGATAAGGGTGATGTTTCTTTGTTTGATCATTGTTTTGCGGGTGATTAGGTGGATGTTTTTTTAGTTGTGTATTCTCGTTCTGCCCCCCTTCCGTCCCCCTTTGGGGGAAACGCTTGTCGGGACGGGTGGTCCCGCCCCTTGCCGCAGGGCGTTCCCCGACCGAAGAGGGTTCGGGCTGTAGCCGTGGGAGCTGCTGCGCTGCGACTTAAAAAGGGGAGCCGAAGTAAGTGACGATCAGTTCCTTTTGCTTGGGAGTGAGAATGCGGTTACTTAATTGATAGTTGGTTTCCTCCAACAGGTTTAATAGTTCTATATCGTCTTTTATCCACTGCTTGAGGCGGATGGATGCGGACGAGGGGGCTATGTTGGGAAAATAAAGGATTGCCAATTCCTTAAAGCCGTAACTCCGATTGCTCGGAGTTGGGGAATTGTTTTGCTGGTGTACGTTTGTATACATGGTTATAGTGTTGGTTTACAGATGTAAAGATAGGGCTTTTAATGCTTGATTGTTACTCGGATACCTGGTAGATATAGTTATATATGTTTGGCGGCGGGGGAAAGTTGTGACAATTGCTCAAATGTCACGGATTTCCTATGTTTGTTATTATGTCCGTTACTATCACGGCGGGGCGTTCCGTCCCGCTTCGCGAAGCGGACGGCGGAGCCGACCACCGATGAGTTCCGACATTTCGCAGGAGATACAGGCATCTGCGGAAGATCGGAAACCTACGTGGCTTGGAACAGGCCGGAGTAACTAAGGGGTGGCGGTCGGGGACGGCTGCGCCTTTTGCGCCCGACCCGACCGGACACTACGGATAGGGCAGTAAAGACGCTGACCGTAGTGGAGGCGTGTGCATCAGGCGGTGAAAAGTTACCGATAAACGGGAAACATTCCGTAAAACGGGGTACCCCGACAGCAGGAGTAATATCCGGCCCGTTCCTGAAACTAAGGAAAGCTCACAAACAGCAGGAATATCCGGAATGCACTGTTATGTTTAATAAAAGGGCGGAATCCGGAACGGTTCCGCAACTTATTAAACATAATTGTTATTCCGGATTTCCTGCGCAAACACTGAAGATCATCAGAAAAACCGGAAGACTACGGCGCAAGCAGCATCACGTCTGCACGCACCCGAAGGACGGCGGAGGGTGCTTACTTCCACAATACAAATCTGCTCAATCGTAAACACGGGAACCCCGCACCGCATGGCTGAACCTCACTATAGACACTATCCTTCCTGTTTTCAGATGAAGGGAGGTTGCGGATTGAGCCTTAGTCCCGGCGTTAGTGCCGGGCGGAGCGAAACCGCACCGGGCATTTCAACGGATACCCCAAGCCGAAAGGGAAAGCGTTCCGCAAGGGGGGAAGCATTCCGCAAGGGCTCCCACCGCATAGGCTGGTACTTCCTTTGCTGTATTCAGCAAGTAAGGGAGCGGCAGCCGAAGCCGAATACGGCAGGCGGTAGTAACTTCCGTAATCACCCACTTTGGAAACGTCGGCCGTTATACACGGGAGTAACTTTCAAGAGACTTTCCCCAAGAATGTTCTTTAAAATCACTGCCGGAGGGCGGCTTTCCTTGCGCCAGTCCGGCGGCTACGGAAAGCAAGGGAAGCGGCACGGTAAAGGGACACCGACCTTCCGAGAAACAGTGCCGATGAAGGTATGTCCCGATAAACGCAGGCCTAGCAGTGCAGACACATGGGGGTGCTGTCCTGAAAGGCGGCGCCCTGATGTGGCTGCGCTGCGGGGAACAGTCAGACGAAAAGCCGCAAGCAAAAGTATTCCGTTTGGACCGACACTTGACCTGACACTTGGACCGACACTTGACCATTACCTTCGCTTGCTATCGCATCGGTAGAGGGCCTGCACCCGATAATCCCCGATATCACTTGTTAACTGCTAGCGGATTCTTGTGCCCGGTTTGTTCCAGGATGAAACTTTTGCTAGCACTATTCCCGAGCTGCAGCAGCTTGTCCGGAAGAGTTGGCTATCAGTCTTTTACTCCGCAATCTGCAAGAGTTTACCGGCATTAAAGTTTTCCTTGAGAATTGAAATGCCCAGTGTCATTTCAATCTTATACAGTGTTTCCAGCGAAAGATTTTCGCGTCCTTTCAATACTTTTGAGATATACTGTTGACTGCAATTCATCATTTCCGCCAGTTGCTTCTGGTTGATTCCCAGTTCATCCATTTTGTCCAGCATCAACATGGCTATGCGCTGTGAATATCGGAGCCATATTTTGTTCTCCTGTCTATATTCCAGTGCTTCCCGCCATTTTGAAGGAGTTGTAGAAGCATATTTTTCCAACTTATCAATGGTTGTTTTCATTCTATTATCCATACTTTTCTCTCCTATCATTAAAGTTCAGTCATATAATCAATAAATCCTGTATCATCAATAACATTTTCCTGCAATAAGAAGTTTCGCACACGTTCTAATTTAGCAAGTTCTCTACTGGTATGTTCTCTTTCTTGCATTGTTGCCGTCAATTTGATGGCCCCGCCCGTGATGATGTACACTCCGGAGACCAATTTGATAGCATAGAGCCGCAGCCACGACGAATGACCGTATTTGCGTTTTAGCCTTGCTTTTTCTTTTTGCAGCATTGCGTCCGAAGCCTGATTATTATCCAACGGTCGGAATATCCGGTTTAAATCAGCTCCCGGGGAAATGTCTAAAATAATGCGTTGCAGTCGGTCACTGTCGTCGATTGTATCGCTAATGGCAATGTTTATATCTGATATTTTAAAATAAGCAATCAAGTCACTGATATTCTCTATGAAAAAAGCCCGTAACCATTGTACATCGTCCCATTGGTCGATCGTTTTGATAAATTCATTATCGGCATTTTCGTCGAATCGAACCGCCCACAATCTTCCATCTTCAGTTATCTTGTCGAATACCATATATTTCTTATTTGTTGTAACAAAGGTACGAAAAAAAGGTGAGATGTACAACTTATAAGTTGATTCTTTTAAGTTTCCTGCTAGATTTTTATTTAGGTTTAGCTTCTGTCTGGTAAATGGTAGTATCAGTCTCCCACTCATTGATGTCCGGTTCCGGTAGTATCCCCCCCTGATTGTTGGTGCTATCTTGTCTGTGTGAGAGTATGTCTGTTTTCTTGTTATTTTCCGGTTCAGCAGGAAGCACAGGTTCGCATCCGCTCACCAAGTGAACGATAATCATCACAAATATTATGATAGCTCCCACCACAAGATTTCCTTTTATATTCCGGTGTATTCCTCTCACGTATCTTTCCATTTGGCTATAATTCTTTTGCATCTTTTATATTTTTTCGCTTCAAAGTTAATAAATAAAATGCATAATTTATCACTTTTTGTCACTTTGATTAGGTTTATCAGAAATAAAGAAGTACCTTTGTCTTACAAATAAAGAGTTCTGTGAAAAGATTGAAAAGAGGTTTTTTGTTATGGTCGGTGTCTAATTCGGTGACACAATAATCAGACGTACCTCTTAAATAATTGATAATAAGCGGAAAGTTGGAAAATAGTTATGTTCCAGGCTGGTCCACAAACTAAGAGGCTCATTCCTAAGGGAATAGAGCCTCTTTTAGTTTGTAGAACCTCACAATATAAGTCTATTGCTTGGGTAATATTAGCCTTAATTTAGGTAGTTGTTGACCTATTGTTGACCTCAAATACACTTCACTTCAACCGCAACAATGAAAATAATACATGAAAACAAGTATTATCAGCTGAGGAGATTCCTCAAAAAACATTAATATTTAAAGATATCAGACTAAATTGTTGAATTAATATACAGTTAATCGCAGATTAATCGCAAATTCCACAATTTATTATACGCATCGCCTTTACTTTGCATCATGATTTAAAAGTAATCAAATACTATTTATGAGATATCCATTTATTATATCTAGTATGGCAAATAATTTCAATAAAAAATCTTATTAAAACATGAGCATCAAAGTTGAAACTTACACCCGCATCTCGGTTAGCAAGTTCTTTATAATAATAGCTTGTTGGGCTGCCTTATTCGTAACATCGGCCTATGCACAGAAGAAGGCTAAAAAGACAATGTACAACTCTTATCGCGGTTTGGTGATGGCAGGCTATCAAGGCTGGTTTAATACGCCCGGTGATGGTGCCGACCTTCAGTGGCGACATTATACAGGTAAGAACGGATTCAAGCCAGGTTCTTGTAGCATTGATTTCTGGCCTGAGGTCAGTGAGTATACAAAACTCTATCCCACCGATTTTGAGTTTGAAGACGGTAGCAAAGCCCAGGTGTTTTCTTCACACGACGCATCCACTGTTGATGTTCACTTCCGTTGGATGAAAGAATATGGATTGGATGGAGTATTCATGCAACGTTTTGTAGCTGATATCCGTCATCCGAAAATCAAGAATCATTTTGATACAGTATTACAAAATGCCATGATTTCCGCTTTGAAATATGAGCGGGCAATTTCAATCATGTACGACCTTAGTGGCATACGCAAACAAGATGTGGAATTGGTTTTGACGGATATTGACACCTTGTCCAGACAATATAGTCTGTTTAAGCACACACACAATCCTTCTTATCTTTACCACAATGGCAAACCATTAGTTACGGTTTGGGGAGTTGGCTTTAATGACGGACGTCATTATGGTTTAGATGAAATAGAATATTTAGTCAGTCAACTGAAAAAGCGCGGATTCAGTATCATGCTCGGAGTTCCTGCTTTCTGGCGCGAGCTGCGCAACGATGCTATCAACGATGTCCGTCTACATACTTTAATAAAGCGTTGTGATATTATAATGCCTTGGTTAGTCGCTCGTTTCAACGAATCACGTTATCCTTATTTTAAGGAACTGATCAAGCAGGATATCCAATGGACCAATGCAAATAAGGTGGACTATGCCCCTCTTTGCTTTCCCGGATTCTCATGGGGAAACATGAAAGATAATAACGCCTACATTCCCCGTAACGAAGGAAAATTTTTCAAGAAACAACTTGATGGTGCTATCGAAAGTGGAGCACAGATGCTTTACATAGCCATGTTTGATGAAATGGACGAAGGAACGGCTATATTTAAATGTGCCACCAGGGTGCCTAAACCTGTTCCAGGTTCGATATTTGTACCTATCGAAACCTCGACAGGCAGCGACTACTACCTACGTTTGGTTGGAGAGGCACGTAAACAATTACAAGAAAAACTAAAATAATAAACTATACAACCATGAAAAAAATAGTATCAATTGCTATGTTAGCCGGTATTCTGTCGCTGGCAGCATGCCACTCCGAGCACTCTGAATCGGTAAAAAGTTGTGTGGACTACGTCAATCCATATATTGGAAATGTGAGTCATTTATTGGTACCAACTTTTCCTACGGTACAATTGCCCAACAGCATGTTACGTATTTATCCCGAACGTGCCGATTACACTTCCGAAAGAGTAAACGGATTACCTATTATTGTAACCAATCACCGTGAACGTTCAGCTTTCAATCTGACACCAACACAGTCTGAAGTTCTCTCCCCCGTTATTGCTTATAATTATGACAATGAGGAAATCCACCCTTATGGTTTTACAGTAGAACTTGATGATAATCGTATGAAAGCCGAATATGCGCTTTCACACCAATCAGCCATCTATCAACTGACTTTCGAGACCGACAAACAACCGTATGTGCTAGTCAATACCCGCAACGGACATATAAAAGTAGATGGAAATGCCATTAGCGGATATCAAAAGCTTGACGAGCAGACTAAAGTATACCTCTATATAGAAACACAAGAAACTCCTGAATTAGCAGGAGTGGTAACTGAAGGTAAGATTGACTCTTCAAAAGTTGATGCAGATGGTCAAAATGCATGTGCGGCATGGCGTTTCGCCAAAAGCATATCCAACGTACATTTACGTTATGGTGTATCATTCATCAGTGAAGAACAAGCCCAGAGAAACCTTCGCCGTGAAATAAAGGACTACGATGTAAAGAAGTTGGCGGAAACAGGTCGCAAAATATGGAATGAAACACTCTCAAAAATCAAGGTCGAGGGTGGAAGTGAAGCTGATAAAACGCTTTTCTACTCATCTCTTTACCGCACCTTCGAACGTCCTATCTGCTTGAGTGAAGACGGCCGCTATTATAGTGCTTTTGACGGACAGGTACATACTGACAATGGTATACCTTTCTATACAGATGATTGGATCTGGGATACCTATCGGGCAGCCCATCCCTTACGTATATTGATCGAAGCGGAAAAAGAAGAACATATCATCAATAGTTTCCTCACCATGGCTGAACAAATGGAGAACTTCTGGATGCCAACTTTTCCTGAAGTGACAGGCGATTCACGCCGTATGAATTCCAACCATGCTGTCGCGACTGTAGCCGACGCCATCTATAAGGGATTAAAGGTGGATGCATCCAAAGCATTTGAAGCATGCAGAAAAGGTATGGAAGAAAAAACCTTGGCTCCTTGGAGCGGCAAGCCTGCCGGATGGATCGACAAATTCTATCGTGAAAAAGGATATATCCCGGCTTTGCAACCTGGTGAGAAAGAGACTGATCCAAACGTGCACCCGTTTGAAAAGCGTCAACCTATTGCCGTAACACTCGGTACCAGCTACGACCAATGGTGCCTGTCATGCATAGCTGCTACTTTAGGCAAGAAAGAAGAGGCTGATTACTATTCACAATGTTCATACAATTACCGGAATGTTTATAATGTACAGACTGGCTTTTTCCATCCTAAGGACAAGAACGGCAAATGGATTGAGCCTTTTGATTATCGTTATTCCGGTGGTATGGGAGCACGTGAATATTACGGTGAAAATAACGGATGGGTATATCGTTGGGATGTGCCTCATAACATTGCTGACCTTATAGCCTTAATGGGTGGTAATGAGCGTTTCATTCATAACCTTGACAGTACTTTCGCACAGCCTTTGGGTAAAAGTAAATACGAGTTTTATGCTCAATTGCCGGACCATACAGGCAATGTAGGCCAATTCTCGATGGCTAATGAACCGTCATTGCATGTACCCTATCTTTATAATTATGCAGGTCAGCCTTGGAAGACTCAGAAACGTATCCGCCAGATGTTAACCACTTGGTTTCGCCCCGACCTAATGGGAATGCCCGGTGATGAGGATGGCGGTGGAATGAGCTCGTTTATCGTTTTTTCAACTTTGGGATTTTATCCGGTTACTCCCGGTATGCCGGTTTATAACATTGGTAGCCCAATGTTTACTTATGCACGTATAGACTTGGGCGACGACAAGTTCTTTGAAATAGAAGCTCCTAACGCATCCCCACAAAATAAATATATTCAAAAGGCAACATTAAACGGTAAGGTTTTGGATAAGGCATGGTTTAATCATCAAGACATTAAAAATGGGGGTAAATTGGTATTAGTAATGGGCAAACAGCCCAACAAGACATGGGGAGTAAGTGCCGTTCCTCCCTCGGTAAGTATAAAGAAATAGGTTTTAGTATAAGGTAACAAGATGTGTTTTCAGATTAACGTATATCAGTTTTCACACACTGATATACGTTTTCTTGATTATTATTGTTTGTTTTGATATAAAAAACTATATTTGCATCAACCATATCCTACGATTAAACTTACAATGAATCAAACTTATCAATATATCTTGTTATTAGGCGCCTGCTTACTATCAACAATTAATATGCAAGCGACCGAACTAGATAGCGGTTTATACTTTCATGCGTATGAGGTATCGGCTGCCAATCGTACCTCGCTACAACTTGAGGGGGGAAAGCCAATTGCTCTTACCAATCAATTTGAGCTATCTTTTGACCTGAACTTGAGAAATAATGAATCTATTTTCGGAGCAATATTGCACCTTACTTTCGACGATACCACAGCTGTTCACCTGATGTTGGTAATTGATGAGAATAACCACATTTATCCGGCTTTGGTACTCAACGACCAAATACATTATCTCAAGACACCGCTTCACAGACAACAATGGGTACCGGTTTCGTTACGGCTCGACCGGAAAATGAATCAAATAAAGTTCTCATACGCACAAGCTGAAACCAGTGTATCCATTCCATTGCATAATTTCCATTCCTCAACTATCACCTTTGGAAGATTGAATAGCTTCGGACGTGATGTAGTTCCGATGAATGTGCGCAACATCTCTTTAGCACAGAATGGCAAACAAGTGCGTCTCTGGAAATTAGGTAAACATAATGGCAATATTTGCCAAGATGAAATAATGCAATCTCCGGCTATATCCGAATCTCCATATTGGTTAATGGACAACCATATGGAATGGCAGCTTGTTTATAGCACAACTAGCACAGAACCTCTCTTGGCTGCTTTTGATGCACGAAAAACACAATTCTACTTTATAAAAAAAAATGTTATAGAGGTATATGACCATAAATTCGCATTGCAAAGAAGACATGAGGCGAAAGACAACTATTCTATAACCGATTACAACAGCCATTGCTTGTTCGACACACTAACCAATCAATTGGTAGCTTATTCTCTTATCTCAAATAAAATAGCACGTTTTTCGTTTGAGACAAACGAGTGGTGCCCCATACAAGATAACAAATACGATGTTATCTACAACAATCATGCATACACGTTTAATCCAACCGATTCTGCCTATTATTTTTTTGGAGGCTACGGGCACTTTACTTACCACAATGATCTATTTCGCTGGAAAGTTGACGTTGATACTTTACAAAAAATTAATTATGAACCTCAAGTTTACCCACGCTTTGCAGCTGCCATGACCGCTTATGACAATAAGTTATATATTTTGGGAGGAAGGGGAAATAAATTAGGAAGACAAGCTGTCGAGTCCTATTTCTATTATGATTTATGGAGAATTGATCTGGACAGCAAGCAAGCTGTGAAGCTATGGGACGGTGAAGAAAAATATAAAGACAAAGTGGGGTGCATCCTAAGTTCCTCAATGTACTTTAACCCTACGGATAGTTGTCTCTACGTAGTCAACATGGATGACGAAGGAGGTAAATTAGTATGCTTCAACCTGCACAATTCAAATTATACAGTTGTATCACACGCTATTCGCAATTTCGATGAATATCAGGACTTCGATTACAAACTTTGCTACTCGGCTGCTCAGCACAAATTCTATTTGATGATAGATAAAATATTGAGCGACCATTCACATAAATTCTTCATCTATGCAATTAATACTCCCTTGCTGAGCGAGGAAGATATATTACAACCCGTACCTTCGCATACTTGGGATACAAAGAGTGTAATAATTATACTACTCTTATCATTTAGCATTTTGTTGATTTGTGCCTTCTGGTATCGCCGACGTATAATACAGCTTCGCAACGCACCATCGTCTTTACAAGAACCGGAACAAACCGATGATAACACTACCATCATACCAATATCGGAGAAAGAAGAAAATAATCCGTCAATCGAAGGAACTGCCGTAATTCAAAACTATTATGATCGAAGCAGGTCAGCGGTATCTATGCTGGGACCCTTTAGAGTGTGTGACCGCAATGGAAAGGATATCACCCTTTCATTCACTCCAAGATTAAAAGAACTTCTTCTTTTATTAATATTGCATTCAGAAAAGGACACACGAGGGATTTCGGTGAAAAGACTGACAGAATTATTGTGGTTTGATAAAGAAGATAATCAGGCACGCAACAACCGTAACGTTACGGTACGCAAGCTTAGGGTATTGCTCGAGACTGTAGGTGACGTAGATATAGTCAATGAAAACGGAACCATGCGTATAGAATGGGGGGAGGTCTTTTGTGATTATCATGAGATGCTTACCTGTATACGCGGATTGGACATCAATGGAAAAATTGATGACGGACAGCTGAATCGTATCTTAGAGTTATTGTTGTATGGTTCTTTACTGCCTAACAGCACGATTGATTGGTTGGATGACTTCAAAACAGACTACTCAAGCTTATCCGTTGATTTGTTGAAACAACTGCTTACCGAAGCAGTGAAAGAGGGTAATTTGAAGAAGCAGCAACGTATTGCCGACATTATGTTCCTGCACGACTCTTTGAGTGAAGAAGCTTTAGCGGCCAAGTGTATAGCACTCTTTAAAGAAGGGAAAAAGGGTATTGCAAAGAAATTGTACGACCGTTTCTGTAAAGAATATCAAGATACATTGGACGAACCTTACAAAGTAGCATTCACTGACTTAGAGAACCTTTGTAATTAGCAGTTACGTTTATATCCGGAACGACCTTTCACGCTTAAAGATTCCTGATATTATCATATTTATCAACTCAAAAAGCATATCTATTTTCAACTTTCTGCGCTTAATTATCAAATTAAGCGCAGATTAATTTTTGGTTAATATTCAAATCTCACAGTCGTTAATACACATCCATTTACTTTGCAGACGTTAAATCATTTAAGAAAATATTATGAAACCTTTTAAGTATTTACTCTTAGGCCTGACTGCAATACTATTACTGGCAGAATGCTCTGATGAATCATCTGTTGTTACAGAGCCGATAGAGGATACTTATATATTCCCTGCTCCACACGAGATTGACAATATTCCACACCATACCTTTAAAATGGGTGCTCTTTTCAGTTATCAAGGTGAACTGCGTAGTGGCAAAATTCAACAGTCCGACGGCACAGCAACCGAGATTTATTACAATAAACCCCTGTTTAACGCCAATGCCTCCACTTACACTCCCGATAACGAGAGAGAATGGTGGGATGACTTGGTAGAGGAAATAGAGTATAGCGGTATGGACTATGTAGCCGCTAACACACGAGGACGCTTGCCTAAAGCCGACACGGATCCTAAATATGAAAGAGACCATGGTGATCCAACTCGTATCAAAGATTTTCTGAAAGCACTTAAACGTCGAGGCATAACCGATACCAAAGTAGCAATTTTCGATGATACTCCCGCTTCGTGGGCTTCGGCCCGCAACTTCAACCTCTATGGAGCATATGTATATCGCATATCGGAAGCGACACAAAAGAATCTCAACTTAACTGACGAACAGGTACTCTATCCTCTTGACGACCTTGATGAAATATATCCTTATATATGGAATTACAACATCAAATTGGCTTTTGACAATTTTTACGCCAATAATGGTGAGTACAAGGATTATCTTTTCCGCTTCAGAGGAAAACCCGTACTCTATCTTTGGAATGTTGGCGGGTTCTTAAGTTGCAACTATGTGGCTCTAGGTAATAAACCCATAGATTGTACCGGCAAACTGAGAGCGGTACTCGCTAAAGTGCAGGAAGATTTCAAATCAACCTTTGGTGAAGAATTATTCATCTGCGCTGACAAATCGTTTGTAAAGCTCGATGAGACCTTAAGAAACACCCCCGAAATATTGCAGTCTATTAACGGCTGGTTTGTGGCCGAAGGCAATAACCCAACCTCATTCACTGTCGAAGAGCTGAATGGCAATAAGGTAGGAGCCTGTGTACCGGCTTTTTCTACCGGTGAGATAAACGCCAGCCGACCTATGTTTTTAGATCCTTATCATGGTAAACGCTTCAAGGATAATTTCAACAAAATAATCGCCCGTAAAACCGACCTGGTAATTATCGAGGGACTCACTGACATGCTTGAAGATGCAGCTCTATGGCGTAGCACGGATACCAAGTACTTCGATTTTCCCAACCAACGGCTCAATATATTACGTAAATACAACAGCACACGTGCCTACCCTGAAACACTGCGTGTGGAATGTGAAGCCTGCGATGACTATCTCGACCTGAGTGAAGGCAATACAGGCCGCAGTTATAGAACAGGAAACCTTGATGTATATAAAGTAGCAGGTTCCGAAACCACTCCTACCCTATGGTATGTAGGCAATACGGAAGCGGGTGAATATTTGGAATGGAAAGAACTTCCATACGACAAAGGGATTGTGAAGATCAGTCTACGATATAATGCCAGGTACGCAGCAAGCGTTACGCTCGAATTTGGTGAAGGTGATGACATACTTCGTTCTGAGGTTATCAAATTACCCGATACCAATGGCGAATGGAAAACCGAAGAGATTTTTGTAGAACATAGCGGCGAGAAAGGATGGCGCCGTACAATACTCGAAATAACCTCAGGTACCCCCAAGCTCGATTATCTGATTATAACCAATGAAAAGAAAACTAACATTTAATTAAAAATATCATGAAAAATCTGTCGCAAAATCTAAGTCAAAGAATCGTGGCATATCTGATGCTTTTCGCATTCTTTGCACTTCCTCTTTCGGCACAGAATCACATACGGGTAACCGGTGTGGTAGTCGATGAGAATGATGAACCGCTACCCGGCGCTAACGTGGTTGTGGTAGGACACAACAATCTAGGTGCAACCACCAATTTGGATGGTAACTTTACCTTGATTCGTGTACCGAAAAATGCAATGCTCTCCATCAGCTTTATTGGATACCAAAACAAAACTGCAAAAGTATCCGATAAGCCAATGCGTATCAAAATGAGTTCTGATAGTAAGATGCTTGAAACCGTAGTGGTAACGGCACTCGGTATCAGTCGTGAAGCAAAGTCTCTGGGATACGCCCGTCAGTCTATCGATACGGAGTCGTTGCTCGATACACGTGACCCTAACTTATTGAACAGTCTTAACGGTAAAGTGGCGGGTGTAAATATCATCTCTAACGGTGGTCCTCTTTCATCTACCCGTGTGGAAATTCGTGGCAACAACTCGCTCACAGGCAATAACCAACCCCTTTACGTGATCGACGGTGTACCCATAATGAACGAAATGGGCGAAAGCGGTGACCTCGACTATGGAAACGCTGCATCTAGCATTAACCCCGATGATATTGAAAATATTGAAGTGCTGAAAGGTGCCAATGCCGCCGCTCTTTACGGTTCGGACGCTGCCAATGGCGTAATATTGATTACCACTCGTAAGGCTTCTAAAAAAGCCGGATTAGGCGTATCTTATGGTTATAATATGCAATTCACTTTCTTACGTGAATATCCTGCTTACCAGAATGTTTACGGCTCGGCAAGTATGATTCGTGAAATAATGAATCAAGGATTCAACTTTCCCACTTCCAATGCTATGAATGGATATGAATACAACCCCGATTGGCCATACGGTATTTACTCATTCAACTGGGGCAATACCGGCTACTCACGTTCATGGGGTTTGCCCATGCTTGGCTTCGACGTCATGGGACGTAACAATGTAGTACGCTCCTACTCACCCACCAATGATGTGGTGAAAAATATGTATGAAACGAGTATTCAGCAAACACATAGTGTCGCAGTAGACAAGGTGTTCAACGGTGCATCTATCCGCTTCAACTATACAGGTATCAACTATGCCGGGATGTTGAAAAACTATGATGAAATGACCCGTCATACTTTTAACCTGCGTGCCAATATGAGTCCGGCCAAATGGATTACCGCAGATCTTTCCCTTAACTATCAGCTCGAAGACGTAAATAACCGTGACTACAAGGGCAGCAGTAACCGTAACCCAATGAACGCCATCATGGCCATGCCGCGTGATATGGTTATGAGTGAACTGACTCCTTGGAAAAAGGAGAACGGTGAGGCGTTTGTGCTAGGCAACGGCTTTTATAATCCTTTCTGGCTGCTTAATGAATTGCAAAACGCCGATGGACGCAACCTCTTCCGAGGTAATCTGACCGTGAACCTCAAACCCTTGAAGCACTTCAACATACGTTTACGAGCCAGCATGGAACGCAACAACAAGAACGGCTGGAGATTTGACAACTATTCTACCATGTGGGATATTGACGGCTACTACCAAAACTTTAGTGAGAAGGCAAGTAACTACAATTACGAAGGAGTAATTTCGTACAATAACAAATTCTTCAAGCAACTCAGCCTAAACGCCAATGTGGGTGCTTCAATGCAAAAAAACAGTTGGGATAAGTCTGTCCAAACAGTCAATGTATTGGCCGCTCCCGATATAACCTCTATCGCCAACAACGCCTCAGTACTCACTGGCCAACAAGTTCATACAGGCAAACAGAAACAGTCTGTATTCGGTATGGTTTCTCTAGGCTATAAAGGAATGTTTGTCGACGCCACTTTCCGTAACGACTGGTCAAGCACACTACCTAAAGCGAATAACTCCTACTTTTATGCATCAGGCAGTATGAGTGCAGTGCTTACTGAGATTTTCCCAAAAATCAAGAGTAAAACACTTGCCTTTGCCAAACTTCGTGGTTCTATTGCCCGTGTGGGTAATGATAGTGGTTTTGACCAACTAATCAACGGATATTCTTATGCCGGCCTGTTCCGTAATGATATGGCTTGGTTCTCAGGTGAAACACTTCGTAAGAATCCAAATTTGAAACCTGAGACTACCATATCGAAAGAGATTGGTGCCGAAGTTCGTTTACTTGACGGACGCCTCACAGCCGATGTGACCTATTATACCAAATCTACCCATGACCAGATTGTACGAACATCTGTATCTGTATTCTCCAACTATCAACAAATCGTCATCAACTCGGGTGAGATATCCAATAAAGGCTGGGAAATATCATTAAGCGGTTCCCCCATCCAAACGAAAAACTTCGAGTGGAAGATGCTTTTCAACTGGTCGAAAAACAATTCGATGGTAGAGTCACTGCCTGAAGGTATGGATAAACTTGAAATCGGTTATGGTATTGGTAATGTAAGGTCATACGCTGAGGTCGGTAAATCCTACGGTGCTCTTTATGCACCCACCTATAAGCGTGATGAAGAAGGTTACATACTTTGTGACATTTACGGGAACCCAAAGGAAAATCCCGAACAAATCTATGTAGGTAATGTACAGGCCGATTGGCGCGGAGGCTTCGGCAACACATTCCGTTGGAAGAATCTATCATTCTCATTTATGCTCGACTTCCAAAAAGGTGGGCACTTCCTCTCACAAACAGCTGTGAATAGTGCTCGTGACGGACAATCGATTCAGTCTCTCGAAGGTCGTGACGCACATTTTTTCTCTAGTAAAGTGTTAGGTGAGGTTGATGCCGAACGTGCCGGATTCATGCAACCCGGATTCAGCAATGTATCGTCAAACCCGTATACACAAGTTTATCCTGATGGGTCCCGCCCCAAAGGTATCATATTGACTAATTGCCGTTATGACAGCGATGTACCTAACGGATGGGCAGGGCAACCTGTGATGGGATATGCACGTCCGGAAAGTTATTGGCAACATAACGTACTGCGTGATATGACACGTTTTATTTATGACGCTTCATACATCAAACTGCGTGAAATTACAGTGAGCTACGACTTTCCAAAGAAGTGGCTACGCAAAACACCTTTCCAGGCAGTCCGTGTAAGTGGAGTAGGACGTAACATTGCTACCTTGTTTTGTAACACACCTCAAGGGCTCGACCCGCAGGCTACTTCAACTACAGGTAATGCCCAAGGTTTTGAATATGGTTTCAACCTACCTTCGGCTACTTATGGATTCGACGTCAAAATATCATTTTAATTCGAACTAACTTATGAAACTGAAAAATAAAATATTCTCGTTGATGCTGCTCGCTACAATCGCTGTAGGTTGTACCGACGATTTTGAAAGTACCAACTCCGATCCCAATAAACTCTACAACATAGAGCTAAGAAATATATTTCCGGGTACGGTGTATCGTACCATGAACACGATCAGCGATCTTAACTACTATCGCATGTGGTTTTACTCACGTCAAATGGCTAGTAGGGCATTCAACTCAGTCTGGAGTGAACGTGGAGACCGATATTTAAGTTCTTTTTATGTAGATATCTTACGTGACCTTGAATCGCTTGATGTCAAGTACACAGCAACAGGCGACAAGCCCAATGCATTAGGCGTTGTAAAAACGTGGAAAGCTTTTATTTTTTACCAGCTTACGTCACTCTTCGGTCCTATTTGCCTGAGTGATATGGGTATGGGAGACGATACTAGCAAACGTTCGTTCGCCTACGATTCTGAGGAAAAGGCTTACGACGGCATTCTTAACTTGCTGAGCACAGCGGTTGATCTCTTCGATCCCTCCTCATCTGCAGATGCATTGGATAGAGATCCCGTATACAGCGGCGATGTGGAAAAATGGCGCAAACTGGCAAATACACTCCGGCTGGAAGTGGCGATGAATATCCAGAATATCAGTATAGATAAAGCACGTGAATATGCAGCCAAATCAATGGAACACGAAGATTGGCTTATCTCATCGCTTGACGAGGCTTTAGCTCCCAAATACGGCAACGTGATTGATGTGGATAACTCACGTTATTGGAAACTTATTTATAAAGATCAGATCCAAACATCGGGGAAGTACGACAACCTGCCTTCCATGAATGAATATTTTGCTGTTTACCTTTATACATACAATGACCCACGTATGCAATGTTATTTTGAGGAATCCAATAAATATAGCAAAGAAGCAGCTCCATATCTAATGCCCGACTTCTTAACCCGTTCGCACGATTGTAAACAGTTCGGTTGTAACGCAACACAGCAGGCTTTACACTTGCAATGGATGATTGAGGGTTATGAGGTACGTGATTCATTGCGTGTACGCTATAACATTCCCTATCCGCCAACACCTGAGAATCCCGGTGGACGTACACCATTCGGCTGGTTGCGACCTAAAGACCCCTCCGATCCCAACGGTACACTGGAACTTCCTGACCCACTTTCTATGTCCGACCAGGCGTACAACCGTTGCATGATAAAAGAAAAATATTACGAGAAAGACGCTCCATTAACTTTGTTCCGTTGGGCAGATGCCTGCTTCCTTTGCGCCGAAGCCAGCATGAAGTTTGGTTTGGGCAGCAAAACCGCTCAATCCTATTACGAAGCAGGAATAAACGCTTCTTTCCAAGAGAACGGGATCAGCAATGAGGTAGCCGAATATCTGGCACAGCCCGGTGTAGCTTGGGGAACCGATCATGAAGGATTATACGATACACGTAAATTGATGACCGCTACAATTAAGGGAAAAACTGACGGTGATGAGGGTAAACTGAAGCAGATTTATATACAACGCTGGATTGCCGATTTCGGTGATGGGCTTTCTGCTTGGAGAATGGAACGCCGTACACGTGCTCTCAATCTGCCTCCCTTGTTCTCGAACGGATTGAACTCTTACGAAGAAGGCGGTGATCCCGACTATGGTTATCCCGAACGTGTATATTTCTCCAATGCAGATCGTATTAACAACGAAACAGCCTACTACGAAGCAGTGGAGATGCTGAAAAAGAATAGTCCGGATGTCAACGAGGCACGTTGGGGTGACAATGTATTTATCTGTTTACATTTTGCCAAACCTGTTCCCGACAAAGAAGCTACCATAGCAGGATATCGTGCCATGACCTATGTGCCTTTTAATATGGATATGCAGCAAAAGAAATATGGTGCGAACTATGAGGAGTTTGTGAAGAACGCACAACAACTTACCGGTATTAAAGATGCCACCCTAGCGCTCGAAGAAGCTTACAGCTTCGTAATCAACTCCACCGTGTGTGTATATAAAGTTGAAAAATAACAAATAAAATAGATGAAAGATGAAAACAAATAATATGTTCCATAAGGTCGTCATATTGGGTTGCTCCCTATTGTTTGGTCTCACTGCTTGTGACCCCAAAGATGAAGGACCATCCGTAGACGATTATTTCTTGAACTACGAAATACCCGACGTTGAACCGACCTCAAACATACCCGTAGGTGTTCTCTATTATAGTACGGGAAGTCAAGGTATCGACGAAGCGCGCTACGATCGCCTTACCGGTGAATATGTGGCTGACGGCAAATTTCCGCAGTTCTGTCCACAGCAACGCCCGGTATTAGGCCGCTATGCAATGAATACCACTATTGCAGAAACAGCTAACTTAATACAACAACATCTTGATTGGGCACAGGAAGAGGGCGGTATAGACTTCTTCATCCTGCCCGCCATGCGCTACAACGCCAATGGCACTTCCTCGAAAATCCAACAAGGTAGTGCTAATTTTGTCAACTATTTATCAGGAAAGGATCCACTCTCTGAGGGAAAAATCAACTGGGGTAGTATGCACTATGCACTTTCCGTAATGATGAACGATTTTACCAACGGACTAAGTGCGGATGTCCGTATCGAAGACGACGCCGATGCCGACGGTATCTCAGCCCGTTGCGAAGCATTGTACGAATTCTTCGTAGAACTGGCATATACTTTCTTGGAGGATGAACTCTACTACCGAATAGACAACAAACCTATGCTGGTGCTTTGGAATGCTCATCAACTCTATTCCAAAGATTCAAAGAAACTGTACGACAATATTCGCCAACGCGTAAAAGAGGCTACCGGCCTCGATCTTTATCTAGTGGCCCGCCAACCTAATTGGAGTCCCGCTGCCCGTTTTCACAACTTCTTCATGACAGGTGGAGTAGATGCGGTGTATATGGATAATATGTTCAACCAAATGGACTGGGCACGCTCTTATATGTATCCTCAATACATCAACGAGAACTATAAGTACAATCGTCAATATACGTTGACTAACTACAATATAGACTTCATTCCCGCCATCTCAACCAGCTACAACGCTTGGATGTGGAACGGTACCGACCGCTACAATGTCCCTATCCAGATGCACGATGAAGGGTTGTTCCATGATATGTGCAACGTAGCCAAAATCAACCTCGGTCAACATCCCATGGTAATTATCGATGCTTTTAACAATTGGGAATATGGTTCGTCCATCGAACCGACCGATCCTTATTATGGTAATGGTTATGGAATGAAATACCTTAACATTGTAAGAGAAGAATTCAAATTGAACTAATATACTTAATACGAAGAAACCATGAAAACGAGTTTCAAAACGATTTTAGGCTGTCTCTCGCTGCTTTTCTTGGCTGCATGCGATGATGGCAAGGAGAATATACTTCCTCCCGAACCAGAGGAAGAACCCACGCTGGAGATTATTTCAGAGATTCCCAGCAATGTATTCAACTTCACTGCCGCCGGCAATAAAGCCGAAACATTGGAGTTTACTACTAACAAAGATTGGCAAATTGAAGTGACTTACCTTGATGAGAACGAGCAGCCTTCGATCGAAGCCCAAGATTGGGTTACCGTATTCAATCGTGAAGGTAAAGCAGGTGAAAGTATCAAAGTGTATGTGGGAGCCGCTAAAAACGAAGGATATGAAAGTCGTTCGGCACAATTTACGCTGAAGGCGGGAACATTGAGTGAAACATATACCATTCATCAGGCTCAGCTCAATGCTGTAGTTATCACCAACGAAGACTCATACACAGATCTGACAAACAAAGAACAAGTGATCTCCGTAGAGTTTGGAACCAACATGGGTGACTACACTTATGAAACCAAAAATACATGGATTGAACAAGCGGAGGCGCCTGCAGCAAAAACCCGTGCACTCGTCAGCCATACTCTTTATTTCAAAGTAGCGGCAAACGAAACTTTTACTACCCGTTCGGGGTCTATCAGTATTATTGCCAAAAATGATGAAAGTGTAAAAGCGGTTTTGAGCGTAGTACAGAGAGGTATGGAGAAACCTGTCATCACCCTTAAAAATGAAGCTAAGTTCAAAGATTTAAGAGCTGCCGGGAAACAGACTATTACCCTGGAATACGATGCAACTAATATCACCGAGAGTAGACAATTAGAATTAATTGTCGAACAATCCAAACCAGAGTGGGTTACAGTAGCAACTACTCCCAATGATGAAACTCACCTGAATACTTATGAGTTGACAATAGCAGCTAATGAAGCCGGTAGCCGTACAGCTACAGCCATTTTACGTTCAACCATCGATGAAACTATCATGCAAGAGTTTACTATCTCACAACAAAAGGCAGCAGATGTGAACATCTGGATCAGTAACAAGGATGATTTCCAAACAGCCTTAACGAGTGCGGGTGGTAGTACTTTGCTAACTTATGAAACAGAAGAGGAAGTGGAAAATGCCGCTAATGAAATTATAGCTGAGGTTGTGGATGATGAAGGTAAGGTCGTAGATTGGCTACATATCGGCTCTATGGCTAATAAAGGCAAAATTGTGCTAACCTACGACAAAAACAAGATGATGAAAGGTCGTTCGGCAAATGTCAGCATAGCTCTAAAAGGTACAGAAGACAAAAAAGATATTGTAACTATAGCACAAAATGCCGCTACCGAGGTGGAAATTTCAAAAGAAGGATATGCTTCAATACAAGCCGCTCTCGATGCAAATAGCCTACAAGCCAACGAGGTTACCAAGCTTGTGTTGAAAGGTATACTTAGCAAAGAAGACCTGAAACTACTGAAAAATATGGCGACTAGCGGTGCTTTAACTCACCTCGATATGACGGAGGTCTCTTCTACATCCGAGTTCGACGTTTGTTCTCCAGGACAAGGTGGAAATTATAGTGATGGACAATTCATACGTTGCGCGAAGTTGACTTATGTAGCGACTCCTAAAGATTTGAAAGAAATTGAACGTAATTTTTTCCGCCATTGTACAAACTTAAAGACAATTGTAATTAACGAAGGTACTGAAATTATTCACAGACACGCATTTGGTAATACAAGCGCAACCGAAGTCTGGTTCCCCAGCACTATCAAAAATGTTTATGGATATATTTTTGATAACGTAGTATTAGCTAATCTTAGACTTCATTTGAAAGGGAAACCATTCCAATGGAGAGGCATTGTTAGAGACCCAGATCAGCCTAGAAATGCATCAAGTGTCTTCGCGGGAGATAACTTGCCCGGCAAGGTCTATGTACCTGCTGACTATGTAAGTATGTATAAGAATCCTGCAGCAACAGATGTTGTATCTTCTATTCCGGAAATCAATGATTTGATTCAAAATTGCATTACTGATGCCACTAAATGGAATGCTTCAATTGGAGGGTCTGTAACAGACTTTATTGTTACAATCAACCTGACTCCTAAAGCATTATTTGCATGGATGCGCGGAACTTCCGCAGCAGAAGCAGAACCGGCAAATTAATACTATTAGTAATCACTCGAAAATGATAAGTAACAAACCCTTAACCAGTTATAATAACAAATTATTTAAATAAATTCATCATGAAAACAATTTTAAACATTACATTGGCTTTGGTTATGATAACCTGCCTTTCTGTATCAAGTTATGCTCAAAAATCTGACAAGAAAGTAGCTACCGTTGAAATAAAAAAAGGCAAGACTTTGGAAGATGCCTTAAACAAGATCGCTAAAAAGAGTGGTGCCGGCAGCATTGAAGCTATTACAGAACTCAGTGTTATGGGGACACTCTCAGACAACGACTTCAAATTGTTACGCACACTAACCACTACAGGTAAAGGTGCATTGAAACACCTTGATCTCACCAACGTAGAGAATAAAACCATAAAGAACGCTCAATTCGCTGATTGTACTAACTTGGAATTTATTGCTCTACCTAAAGGTCTAGCTACTGTTCCTCGCGAACTTTGCCGCCGTTGTTCTAACCTCAAACAGGTAGTGGTAAACGAAGGTACTAAGATTATCGGTCGTCACGCTTTTGGTAACACTGCTATAACCGAAGTTTGGTTCCCTAGTACTATCGAGTACGTTTATGGTTATGTATTCGATAACGTGAATATGGAGAACTTCCAGGCGTTGCATCTCAAATCCTTGCCTTTCCAGTGGCTAAATGTGGCACGTAGCGATGCCAGCGAAGGTGAGAACCAAGAGAAATCGTGGAGCATGATTTTCCCCACAAATCTGTTACCTGCAACTGTATTCGTGCCTGCCGAATATGTAGAGTACTACAAAAACCCCGATCCTCAACACGTAGTGTGCGGTCCGTTAAAAGATATCCTGAAGAAGATGAATGCCGAAGATGCCGACTGGGTTGAAGGCCCTACAGAAAACGCTCCTTATTTGCGTGCCGGTAACCCTTTGAAACGCAGTTTCCGTTGGATGAGAGGTACTACTGAGATTCTTCCCGAGCCCGTTAAATAATCTTGAGAGAGGTATAAAGTTACTAAACGAATAACTGAGATTAATGAGAAAAATATTCAATAGTGTATTAGGTTTACTGGCTTGCTTTTCAATTTCCTGCCAAGCACAAAATTTATTAGAGAATGATTTCTCCAGCTCGGCAGAGAAACTGAACTGCGTGGGGCGTGGTGTATGTCAAGTCTCGAATGGTGTATTGAGTTCGAAAGGGTCATTTGCTCTCTTTGGCAATAAAGTCTGGACGAACTACAGTATGTCGTTTAAAGCGCGTGCACCCAAGGAAGCTGAGCAAGTACAAATTTGGGCAGGTTTCCATACCTATAACCGTTTCGACCGCTATGTGGTAGGTATTAAGGGCGGTCTACAAGACGACCTTTATTTGATGCGCACCGGCTATATGGGAATGGATGAGTTGATGGGAGTTCGTCCGCTAGGCTTTCACCCCGTACCCGGCGAATGGTATTCTTTACGTATAGAGGTATGCGGTAACCGTATCCGTGTGTTTGTAAATGATAATAAATTACCCCATATTGACTTGGTGGATAAACACATGCCCCAACAAGCTCCCTCTGGCGAAGTAGCTTTGGGGGGAAGCTGGATCAAAACCGAGTTCGACGACCTCAAAGTGGTAGAACTCGACAAAGACGCCCTGAAAAGCATCCCCCGTAAAGAATTCCAAAAACAGCTTACAGTACGTGAGAAAGAAACTATCCGCAAACAGGCACGTGCTAATTACAAGGGTGTGAAGGTGACTGAACTGACTACCGACCGCACAGAGATAGACCTTGACGGAGATTGGCTATTTATGCCAAGTTACCAGATGAATGATGCAACACAAGCTACCGCTATAACTACCAATGATGACAATTGGCACATCATGCAAGTACCTAATTTTTGGACTCCCATCCGTATCTGGTTACATGGAGAGAGTATGTCATCACCCACCGGTCCGCAATCAAAAGGTGTATCTGATACATATTACCAACAGGAGAGTGACCGTTGTGAAAACTATACTTTCGAATACCGCCGTACCCGCGCTGCCTGGTATAGACAGTGGATTGAACTTCCCGAAGGTGTGAAAGGCAAACAACTAACCCTTTCATTCGATGCTGTTTCGAAGATGGCCGAAGTCTATATTAACGGACAGAAAGCCGGTTCTCACATCGGTATGTTTAGCAATTTCGATATTGATGCCACTCCTTACATGAAGCCCGGTAAGAATCTGGTAGCCATTAAGGTAACCCGCAACATTGAAGGAATGTCCGAGCAGACCAGTGATGCTATGGAGAACTACTACTCATCGGTGCGTAAGGAAGTGGAGGATAATAAGAACGACAAGCAGGCCAACAAGCACGTGATTACCGATGTACCTCACGGATTCTATGGCGACAATCCTGCCGGTATTTGGCAACCCGTGAAATTGATAATTACAAATCCTGTGAAAATTGCCGATGTATTTATCCAACCATCGACTACCGGTGCTGTTTTCGAGGTAACCGTTAAAAATAGCGCTTCCAAAAAATCAACTTTCACAATCTTTACCGATATCATTGATAAGAAAACCGGAAAAACGCTATGTAGCAAAGCACTCACTAATGTTGTAAGCTTAAAAGGTAACGAACAAAAAGTATATAAATGTAATGTTAATGGTCTGCAACCCAAATTATGGGAACCCGCTACTCCCCACCTCTACGACTTCAAGTTCTCGCTGAAAGATCCAAAGGGTGTAGCTACCGACCTGTTAACCATCACTTCGGGATTTCGTACCTTCGAATCGAAAGACGGATTCCTCTATCTCAATGGTCGTAAATACTGGCTACGTGGAGGCAATCACATCCCCTTTGCACTTTGCCCCAACGATGCCAAATTGGCTGATAAGTTCATGCAACTGATGCGTGAGGGTAACATCAACTCTACCCGTACACACACTACTCCTTGGAACAAACTTTGGATTGAAGCCGCTGACCGTAATGGCATTGCCGTAAGTTTTGAGGGTACTTGGCCTTGGTTAATGATCCACTCTACTCCCATTCCTGATAAAACTACTATGGATTTGTGGCGTGGCGAATGGTTGCAATTAGTGAAGAAGTATCGTAACCACCCATCAGTAATATTTTGGACAGTAAACAACGAAATGAAATTTTACGATCTTGACGCTGATCTGGAACGTGCCAAACAGAAGTTCTCCATTATATCGGATGTAGTAAAAGATATGCGTAAGGTAGATCCCACACGTCCTATCTGTTTCGACTCGAACTACTTGAATAGTAAGGCTGTCCGCCGTTTCGGAAAGGAATTTGTAGACACCATGGATGATGGAGATATCGACGATAACCATGCTTACTACAATTGGTATGATTTCTCAGTTTTCCGTTTCTTCAACGGTGAATTCCAAAAGCATTTCAAGGCTCCGGGACGTCCACTTATCAGCCAAGAGATGAGTACCGGTTATCCCAATAACGAAACTGGACATCCTACCCGTTCTTATCAGCTCATTCATCAAAATCCGTTCTCTTTAATTGGTTATGAAGCTTATGATTGGGCTGATCCCGCTTCGTTCCTCAAGGTGCAATCGTTCATTACCGGTGAACTAGCTGAAACATTGCGTCGTACTAACGAACAAGCATCGGGTATCATGCATTTTGCCTATATGACATGGTTACGCCAGTGCTACGACTATAAAAACATCAGTCCATATCCTACCTATTACGCAATGCAACGTGCCATGCAACCTATTCTAGTAAGTGCCGAACTGTGGGGACGCAACCTTTACGCTGGCAGCAAACTAGCTACTCGCATCTATCTGGTCAACGACCATGAGCAAGGTCGCGCACTTACCGCTACCGACCTTGAATGGCAGATTGTAGATGAAAACAACAACGTATTAGCATCGGGGACCGACAAATTCCCAGCTGTACCTTACTATGGTCGTACTTATATTACACCCAATATTACCATGCCCGCTCAACTGAAGAACGAAATTATGCCTGTAAAATTGAAACTAGCGGTGAAAGAGAATGGTAAGGTAATTTCAACCAACTGGTATGACCTCAACGTGGCACGGAAAGAGTATGCAACCGCACACGTAATTGATGGCAAACATATCGCTTTGCTCGATAATGACGGCATGGCCAAACAGCTCGACGCGATGAATATCCCTTATCAAAAGGTGACTACCGTTAAGGAATTGACAGCCAAGAAGCTGAAAGCCGACCTTATCATAATATCAGGACGTAACCGCTGTACACCTGATGAAGCCAAAGCATTGACCGACTACCAAGCCAACGGCGGCAAAGTACTCTACCTGAACAGTAACGAAGTAGCCAAAGCCGTTTATCCTGATTACATCAAGAGTTGGGTAACGCCTACTGAAGGTGATATCGTAGTGATGGAGCGCAATGACGCTTCCGTGTTCAATGGAATTGATGTATTGAACTTACGTTACTTCAACAACAATCAACGTGAGATGCCTAAAGCTTGCAATACTACTATGGACGTAGTTCGCCATGCCAATATAACCGAGCTGGCCACCCAGATGAAGATACACGCTTATTTGGATGAAAGCAATATGGAGGCTCGCGCTGAACGACTTGAGAAGCTTCGCGGTCTCACCCTTTTCCAAGTGAGCGAAGGTAAAGGTAAGGCTATCGTATCAACCATGAGTACACAAAAGGCTGATACCGATCCTATCGCAGGCAGATTATTAGTTAACATTATCAACGATTTGCTATAATATCCAATTAAGTATATGAAACTGAAATTATTTTCTTTAGTAATGGGGCTCCTTTTGGGGGTCCCTGCGTTGCAGGCAAAAGTTGAGTTACCATCAGTATTGGCCTCAAATATGGTGCTCCAGCAAAAAACGAGTGTAAAGTTGTGGGGTAAAGCTAAGCCTAGTGCACAACTTACTATCAAAACCTCCTGGAACAACAGAACCGTAAAGACCAAAGTGGGTGCGGACGGCAAATGGGAAGTCGAGATATATACTTCCAAAGCCGGTGGTCCTTACGAAATCACATTCAATGATGGCGAAAAGCTGACTTTAGAAAATATACTGCTAGGTGAAGTGTGGCTTTGCATGGGACAATCGAACATGGAAATGCCCATACGCGGTTTCGACCGTCAACCTCATCGTGGTGGCAATGATATTATAGCCCGTTCCAAAGCCTCCACCCCTATCCGTATTTTTAATACGGACAGAAAAGACGGCACATGGTTTCGCCAATCAGCCAAAACTCCGCAAGAAGACATGCACGGTGAATGGCAGGTGAACAGTCCTGAGAATGTAGCTATCGCCAGCGCTGCTGCCTACCACTTTGCCCGTTATATCCAAGAAGTACTCGAAGTGCCCGTGGGAATCATGGTATCTACTTTAGGTGGTTCGATGATAGAGCCGTGGATGAGCCGTGAAGCTTTGAAAGCATTCCCATCCGTCAATCTCTCGATGCTCGACAACGGTCAGCCGGTGAAGTCACTCCACACGGAGCCAACTGTGCTCTTCAACGCAAAAGTGGCACCGCTAACCAAATTCGCCATCAAGGGGTTCTTGTGGTATCAGGGAGAAAGTAACCGCAGTAACTACAAACTTTACAAAGATCTGGTACCTGCTTTTGTAAAAGATTTGCGTAACCGTTGGGGACGTGGAGATTTGCCCTTCTATTATGTAGAGATCGCTCCGTTCGACTATGAAGGTGCCAATGACATTTCAGCTGCCCGTTTACGTGAAGTTCAAGCCACTCACATGAAAAGCATTCCCAACAGCGGTATGGTAACCACACTCGATATTGGCAATCATGTCTTCATCCATCCGATGGATAAGGCTACTGTAGGTCAACGTCTGGCTTGGTGGGCCTTGGGTAAGACTTATGGTTTAAAAGGATTCGGATATGCTCCTCCCATTTACAAATCAATGGAGATTAAAGAACATAAAGTCTACATCAATGTAGAGAATGCCGGGAACGGTCTTTGTCCGATGTGGACTCCACTCAAAGGTTTTGAAATAGCCGGTGAAGATCGAGTGTTTCATCCTGCATCTGCCGAAATCGAGACCAAAACCTGCCGGTTAGCTGTATCCAGTCCCGAAGTACCCAACCCTGTAGCAGTACGTTATGGTTACCATAATTACGCTGAGGCTTATGTATTTAATATCGAAGGGTTGCCTTTAGTACCTTTCAGAACGGATAATTGGGATAAATAATTTTAAAGAATAAAACGAAATGTTACGCTATTTACTTATTTCACTGATATTCATGTCATGCGCAGCAAGCATACCGGCTCAGCAAAAGAATGAAATCCCCGTTTGGCAAGACAAAGCCGTGACTGCCGGCAGTGCTTACGAACCTACTATGACTTGCTATCTGCCCGAAACTCCCAATGGTATCACAGTGATGATTTGTCCGGGTGGCGGATATGATCACTTAGCCATTACGCATGAGGGACATGATTTAGCTCCTTGGTTTAATGCGCAGGGTATCACATATATAGTATTAAAGTATCGCTTACCCAAAGATGGGGTAAACTATCCACTTATAGATGCCCAACAAGCCATGATTATTGTACGTGAACATGCAAAGGAGTGGGGGATTGACAAAAACAAGGTGGGTATCATGGGTTGCTCGGCTGGTGGGCATTTGGCTTCACTGCTGGCTACCTCTTGTGAAACAGAGGCGATGCGTCCCAACTTCCAAATCCTGCTTTATCCTGTTATTACCATGCAGGCTAACCTTACCAATTCCGGTACACGCAATAAGCTTATCGGTACTAATCCCACTGAAGAGCAAATACAAAAGTATTCAACAGACAAACGTGTCAATGCACAGACTCCCCAAGCCTTCCTGACACTTTCTTCGGACGATTACGGAGTACGCCCAGCTAATAGTTTGCTCTATTTCGAATCGTTGCTGCGCTATCGGATTCCTGTGGCTATGCACATCTACCCTACCGGAGGGCACGGATGGGGTTTCAAAGATTCCTTTAAATATAAATCCGAATGGACTGCCGAACTTCAACGTTGGTTGAAAGACGGAATAGTTTGGAAATAATCACACTAAATAAACTAATCATGAAATTGAATAAAATTCTAGTCAACTCAATAGTTGCAACAGTCCTGTCGCTCAACTTACAAGCTAAAGTTACTATGCCTGCTATCTTTACCGACGGTATGGTGTTGCAACAAGAGTCAAAAGTGCCTATTTGGGGTTCCACCGACAAAAAAAGTAAACCTGTGTATGTTACCACTTCGTGGGACAACAAAAAATACACTGTTCAAGCCGATGCGCAAGGTAAATTCAAGCTAAGTCTTGAGACTCCCAAATTCGGTGGTCCTTTCGAGTTGACAATCGATGATGGTCAAAAACTTACATTAAAGGATGTGATGATTGGTGAAGTGTGGCTTTGCTCAGGCCAATCAAATATGGATATGCGTATGGCGGGACGTATTGCCGATCCTGTAGAGAATACGTTAGAAGCCTCTATCGTAGCCCCAAATCAGGGGATTCGCACCTTTAATATCGCCATTACTATGAAAGGGCAACCGCAAACCGATTGTAGTGGTTCGTGGAAACATGCCAACATAGAAACGATCCCTGACTTCTCAGCGGTAGCCTATTATTTTGCCCGCAAAATCAATGAAGTGATAGGGATGCCTGTAGGTGTGATCTTGGCAAGTTGCGGTGGCTCACGCCTTGAAGCTTGGATGAGTCCCGATGGTGTAGCTCCTTTCAAAGAAGATCCCACAGTGAAATACCAATCTGCCTTATACAACGGTATGATTGCTCCTATTGCTGGATATGGTATTCGTGGTTGCCTGTGGTATCAAGGTGAGGCTAATACTGATGCAGCAGAAAGCTATGCCAAACTTTTCCCCGCTATGGTAACTGATTGGCGTAATATCTGGAGGCAAGGTGATTTTCCCTTCTACTATGCACAAATCGCTCCCTTCAACTATGGAGACAAAAAGAACTCGGCCTACCTGCGTGATGTACAGCGCAAGTGTCTTGATATAATTCCGTCGTCAGGTATGGTATGTTTGATGGATATAGGTGATGCCCACACCATTCACCCCAAAGAAAAGAAACAAGTAGGCGAACGATTTGCTTATCTGGCTTTGGGCAAGGCTTACGGTAAAAAAGGGTTCCCTACTACCGGACCACTCTACAAGTCAATGCAAATTGAAGGAGATAAAGTAACCTTAACCTTCGACGAGATTGGTATCGGCATGACTTCTTTCCGCCAGCACATCACTGATTTTGAAATTGCCGGTGAAGATAAGAAGTTCTATCCTGCTCAAGTACGTTTTGGCAAGGACTTTCTGACACTGATTGTCAGTTCGGCACGCGTGCCCAAGCCGGTTGCCGTACGTTACGGATTCAAAAACTATGTGAAAGGTACCTTGTTTAATATGGCAGGATTACCCGCTTCGTCGTTCAGAACCGATGAATGGTAAACAACTGTATACATCCTTACTAACCGCATTATCAGATTACTGATGAAAAATATAATACTTCTACTTGCTTGTCTCTCTTCTTTCCCGACTCACATCTTAGCGCAAGATGACACGGTAAACGAACTAATGGGACAAAGTTCGGTTGGAACGACAGTTCATACCGGAACAACTCAACAAATCCTATCCTGGCAACAACGGGGTACCGACCTACTACTGCATACAACTGGAGGTATACTCTGTCTACGCCCTTACCAAACAGGAATACTTCATGTAAGCTTTGGAACGAAAGCCAAGAAATTACCGGGAAGCAGTTACGCTGTTACACAAGAACCTGCCACCGCTTATTTTCAAGTACGTGAAGACGAGAACTACATCGAGTTATCAACTACACAATTCAAAGCTTCTGTCCATAAAAAACAAGGATACCTTACCTTCTACAACCAGGCGGGACGACAGCTCCTTTCTGAATCACCCGCCATCGCACGTGCCAGTGCCGTATCTGATTCCATCACACCTAGCTGTCATTTCCGTCTTTCACCGAACGAAGCCCTCTATGGTTTGGGGCAGTATCGTGACGGACATATGAATCTACGGGGTATTAAACGCGAACTGATACAATACAACACGCAAGCCGCCATACCCGTAGTATACTCTACCGGTGGGTGGGGAGTATTTTGGAACAATCCTTCACGTACAATCTTTGAAGATACACAAACCGGTATGAGTTTCATATCCGACTATGGAACAACAGTAGACTACTATCTCTTTGTAGGCGAAACACTTGACAAACTCGTAGCTTCGTATCGTTCGCTTACTGGTACCGTACCCATGTTACCCGATTGGGCACTAGGCTTTCATCAAAGCCGTAATCGCTACCACAACCACAAAGAAGTATTGCAGACTGTAGAACGCATGAATCATGAACAAATACCGCTAAGTACCATCTTTATTGACTATCATCATTGGGGTAAATACGGCACAGGCTCATTCCGTTTTGATGAACGTGACTTTCCCAATATACCCGCCATGCTCGACACCTTGCACAAAAAATATGACACCAAAGTCGTACTCACCGTATGGCCCTGCTTCAAGCCAAACACTGAAAATTATAAAGAAATGTCCGATAAAGGATATCTCCTTGACGGCGCCAAAGCCATTGACGGCATTATCTATGACACATTCAACCCTGAAGCAGCTAAAATGTATTGGGATAAATTCTCAGCTTTACTCAAATATGACATTGATGGCTGGTTCCTAGATGGCCCTGAACCTGATCATGTAGTATCGTTCCTACCCACCACTACTTACTTAGGTTCGGCCCAACGTGTACGTAATATCTACCCACTAGTGCATACCGGTCACTTCTACGAAGGCATCACTCAAGCACAGCCCAACCATCGCCCTTATGTATTGACTCGTTGTGCTTGGGCCGGACAACAGAAATACGGTACTGCCGTATGGTCAGGCGATATACCTGCCACATTCGATGAATTAAGATTGCAAGTGACAGCCGGACTTAACTTCACAGCTACTGGTATTCCCTATTGGACTACCGATATAGGAGGCTATCTAGGTGGCAATGCAGCTGATGAAGCCTACCGTGAACTCTTCACCCGTTGGTTCCAATATGGTACTTTCTGTCCCATTTTCCGTTCCCATGGTCGCCGACATCCCGGCAATACAACGGGTCCTAACGAGCTTTGGGCCTATGGCAAGCGTGTACAAGACATCTGTACCAACTTTATCCATTTGCGCTACCGCCTTATGCCTTATATTTATACACTCACTGCACAAACTACCCTGCACGGCTATACTCCCATGCGTCTATTGGCCTTCGATTTCGCCAACGACCCGAAAGTAATCAATTGCAAAGATGAGTTTATGTATGGTCCTGCATTCCTAGTATGTCCCGTACTACAAGCAGGAGTTACCCAACGCCAAGTCTATCTACCTAAAGGTACTTGCTGGTTCGATTTCTGGAACAATACTTCTTATCAAGGAGGAACTACCCTCCAAGCCGCCGCACCGCTCCATCGTATACCACTTTACGTCAGAGCAGGTTCTATCATACCTTACTATGCCAAAAGTCTGAAGCATATAAATAGCGACACATCCATCGAGGTGTCTATCTATCCCGGATCTGATGGTCAGTTTGTGCTCTATGAAGACGACGGTACGACCTATGATTATCAAAAAGGTAAATACCATATCACCTTGTTGCAATGGAACGAGCAGCAACGGACATTTACTATCCGCCCAGTCCAAGGTAAACCATCCAAACAACGTACCATCACCCTTCGTCTCAAAGGCACCAATAGCAAAAAAGAAGTTGTAAAGCAGTTGAAATACAGTGATAAAGTAATGTCCGTATCATTTTAAATCAAAGACCAACCATGAGAAAACATTTATTTTGTTTATTAATTATCATGATGTATAGCTTTGGCAGTGTGTCAATTCCCTATGCGTACTCCATGCATACAACTATAAATACCCCCATGCAACAATATCATTCTTTGCAGAAAGAGCTAGCCAAAGGTTGGAATACTTGGGACACCCGTAGCGTACTGACACATGTCTACCTTCCCTACGGGTTTGCCATTGATCTGAATTTGATTGATATGAACGGGCATCGGGCCAGTCAATTCAAAGTAGGTGCACGTGGCATTGACAAACCTATATTAAAACCTCATGCACATACCTACGATGGAACTTATACCAAAATGGAGGTGAAATGGCATGGCTATGCCTGGATGATAGAAAGTGCAGCCAAAGGCAGTACTAATATTATTATAGTGACCAACCTCAATGGCAAGAAAGGAGCCAAACTGGCAGTAATACCCAAATCATTATGGGGACGTGGAAATATTATACATTATAATTCTGAGGAAATCTACTTAGCGCCCAAAGACAAATCAGTACCTGTAAAAGCTCACTTATTGGGTGCTCCAGTAGAGCAAAAGGGGCGTGACTTACTAATATCGACCGATACCCAGATTGCCATTTGTTGCGGTATGACCTCTACATTGGAACAGGCAGTACAAAGAGTAAAACAATGCGGCGAAGAGTTTGTGGTTGAAAACAAACTGAAATACGGTAAAAACTACGATTGCTATAATGTCATGCAAACGATCTTGGGGTGGAATAACATCTATGATCCCGGCATCCGCAAGGTGATTACCCCTGTAAGTCGCATCTGGAGTTCGGAATGGTTTGCCAGTGTAGATTTTGGCGGGTTTACGCTATTCTGTTGGGATACTTATTTTGCTTCGATGATGCTGGCAGTGGGGAATAAAGCACTGGCCTATGCCAATGCTGTGGAGATCACCAAAGCCATAACCGAATCGGGATTTGTTCCCAACTGTTATTATAGTAACGGATTCAAATCACGTGACCGCTCACAACCCCCAGTAGGGTCAATGGCTGTTTGGACTCTCTATCAGCAGTACGGTGACAAGTGGCTACTCGAACTGCTCTACAATGAACTTCTTTCCTGGAATAATTGGTGGATTGAGAATCGTTCATGGGAAGGGCTGTTCTGCTTCGGCAGTTCTCCTTACGAAAAGGTAAGCTATTTCCGCTCGGAATATGACCAAAACACCGCTTATGCAGCTTGTCTGGAATCGGGGTTAGACAATTCGTCCATGTTCGATGGTGTCCCTTTCAATAAAGTCACACATATGCAAGAACAACAGGATGTAGGCCTCTCTTCGCTCTTCGTGATGGATTGCGACTATCTGGCACAAATTGCCCACACGTTGAATAAAAAGGAAGACGCTGTTATGCTTGAAGACCGTGCTGATAAATACCGTGACAATATCAATCAGCTTTGGGACAAGGAAAAAGGACTTTATTACAACCGCTCCACTCAAAACGGTAAGTTTAACCGTCGCATATCACCCACCAATTTCTATCCGCTTTTGGCTAAAGCAGCCAGCCAAAAGCAAGCCGAACGAATGATGAAAGAGCATCTTCTTAACCCCGAAGAGTTTTGGGGTGAATATGTCATTCCTTCGGTTCCACGCAATGATCCGGCTTTTAAAAATAATGACTATTGGCGCGGACGTATTTGGGCTCCACTCAACTTTCTGGTATATATGGGATTACGGAATTATGACCTTTCCAAAGAGTGTCGGCAATTGTCTGACAAATCAGAGAAACTACTTTTGAAATCATGGCTTAAAGATGGCTATGTTTTCGAAAACTACAATGCCACCACGGGCGAAGGTGATGATTCCGTACGCAGTGACAAATTCTATCATTGGGGTGCCTTATTGGGCTATATCACACTAATAGAAAACGGAGTAGTAGAATTATGAAAAACATAAATATAATATGAAGAACAAATCTCAACTAATTCGATGGAAACTATGCAACAGCCTTCTGCTTTTAATATGGCTATGCCCGACATGGACAAACAGTTTACATGCCGGTAACCTCCCGTTGGCCTTAGACGATAATATTTCATCAGGACGTTTTACTCTGTCACTGTCCGGCAAAGGTTGGTATATGTGGCGAGACAAGCAAGCGACGTGGAAGAATGACCGTCTTTACCTACCTCATGAAGCAATCAATCTAACACAACTCCCTGCCAACGCTCCTACGGGGGGATGGGGGACGCTTACACCTGCCATAGCTATGCCAGTACAGGTACCTGGAACGGTGGAAGAATATACTACCACTTCCGACAATCCGCACCCGGACGATGGTACAGGTGTGAGCTGGTGGTTCAGGACTATCAATCTACCCACACACTTGCAAGGAAAACGCGTCGTACTACACTTTGAATCTGTGCGGCAACGTGCTGAAGTCTATTTGGACGGACATCTAGTAGGCTATGATGTTATCGGTGAAAGTCCTTTCGATGTAGACATCACCCCAGCAGTACAGTGGGGGGAAAAACAGCAATTAGCTATCAGAGTAACACATCCGGGTGGAAACTTTCATTGGCAAGATTTCAATGAAATGAGGTGGGGAGCATATAAGATGATTCCCGGCCGGTCGTTTGGTGGCATTATTGGACGCGTCACACTTAATGCCCTAAATCCTATCCACATCTCTGACATTTATATGCAGAACCAGCCCAACCCACAGCAAGTAAAAGCTATACTTACTGTGCGAAATGACGAAAAGTCCACTCACCATGATAAATACAATCTTGAAGTAGTGCTGCATGAGAAAGGAAATGAGAGCCAAGTGATAGGCACACAAACTATCACTCTCAAGCAACTCAAGTTTGGTGACAATCAAATAGAATTAACCTTTGACTGTCCCCATGCCAAACTTTGGCAACTCGAAAGTCCACACTTATATCTTTGCAAGGCTATACTTCAATCATCGAAGCGCATCACACTCGATACCACAACGCAACAGTTCGGTTTTCGCTGGTTTCAGCCTACTGGTATTGGTGAGGATGCCAAGTTAGTACTGAATGGCCGCAGGATAATGCTGCGCACAGCCATCAGTTGGGGGTATTGGCCTGTGACAGGACTCTATGCTACCCCCGAAATGGCCGACAGACAGATACGTACAGCCAAACGATTGGGGCTGAATATGCTCAATTTCCATCGCTCTATAGGTTCCCCCATAGTACTTGACAAAGCTGACGAATTAGGTCTGCTTTATTATGAAGAGCCAGGAGGGTTTCATGCAGCCGGACGTGACTCATTTGCCCGTGCACAAGCCAATATAAAACTGACACGTATGATAAAGCGTGACCGCAGCCATCCGTCACTCATCATCTACAACCTGATTAATGAATGGGGCGGTCCCAAAAGTCGTGATAAATGGCTTACCACCAAACGCATGAACGATATGCGTCAAGCCCACCGAATTGATCCTAGTCGGGTGATGACATTCACTTCAGGGTGGGCAGGCCAAGAACATACCGAAGAGGATGCCAAAGCCCATATGCTCCCTTTTGATACTACCCTCTACCGCAAAGGATGGTATGACAACCATCGAGCAGGAGGCCCGGCCACATGGGAAGAAGGCTATTACCGAAGTACAAAAAATAACCTAATGTTTACCACCAACCGTACCGAAGTGTATATGCGTGGCGAAGAGGGAGCTATCTCCACTCCTCCACGTTTGGCGCTGATAGAAAAACAAATAGGACTTGACGGAGTTACCGGTTGGGATGGGCTACTTTGGAAGAAACAATATATCGCTTTTAAAAAATTCTTCGAACAAAAAGGGTTGCAGGCAAGTTTTGCCACCATCGACGAATGGACACAGAGTATGGGTGATGTACAGCTCGACCACCAAGGTAGACGTTTACAGGGTATGCGTATGCAGAATATAGGCGATATCTATGCCGTGAACGGATGGGAATCCATGCCTTATGACAATCATTCGGGTATTGTTGATATTTACCGCAACTGCAAAGGTCATGAAGAAGTGTTCACCTACTACACGCAGCCTTGTTATGTGACCGTATCACCTTGCAGCCAGTTTTTAAAGTTACCCCATAGTGTAAAAGTGGATTTCCATCTCATCAACGAGAATATCTTGAAAGGTAATTACCAATTGGTAGTAACTACCATATCACCACAAGGAAAAGAAACTCAGCAACTTCGCAAAGCAGTAACTGTCAAAGGTAGTGATTGCTATGGGCAACTCTTACATGAACAGCTCACCATCAACATATCGCAAGGTGAAGGTATGCATCGTATCAAAGCCTGCTTGATAAATGAAACAGGCAAAAAATGCGCTGAGGGTGAAGATAGCGTGTTGGCCATCGAAGACAATAAGCAACTGATATCCGGACGAGGAGCACTCTATAGTTCATCTGCTCCAAATGACGCTACGGCTATTTATTACCAAAATCAAACAGACCAGCCGTTGCCTGCCTTTAATCCGAGTATGCCCGCACTCGATTGGCTTGTGGTAACTCGTCCGTCACTTGACGCTCCCCACCCCATCCCCGAAGAAGCTTTCTGTAACAACGGACAGCCTGCTTTCAAAGTATTATGGTTTAAAGATAACGATATAGGAGCTTTAGCCGGTGTGTCCTCCGACACAAAGATCGACCACACCTTTGTGGAAGGTGAACAGCCTCACAAGCTAATTCCCGCCAATCAATCATTCTCTGCTATCTGGAAAGGCAAACTAAAAGTCCCTTTGACCGGTACATTTCTCCTCGGAGTATCATCCAATCAAGGTATGCGCTTGTCAGTCAACGGAAAACGTATCATTGATGAATGGAGAAACAATAAACAACAAACTATCACCCGTCCTTTCCAATTGGAAGCAGGACAAGAGATAGAGATAAGTGTGGAATATAGTCAAAACGCTCCTTCGGGCAGTGTACAATTAGTATGGTCACTTCCCAACTCGGCGAGCATCTCACCACAGCATTTGCTTAACAGGGTGAAAAAAGACGGAACTACACTAATACTCCTCAAATCAGCCGAGTCGTGGATGGATGCCATAGCACAAGCTACCGGATGTGTCTATAAAGGATTTTACTCAGTAGGACGCAATTGGATAGGTGGTATTCACTTCGTAAAAGAACATCCCCTGTTTAATGGACTGCCCACCAACACAGCTATGGGATGGCCTTACCAAGCATTGGTGCACGAGGGAGATAAGAGATTAGGGTTCTATTTGGAAGGTGATGAAATGATTGTAGGCTCCTATCGTACTACCCCCTTTTGCCTAGGTTCTACTTTGGGAATCATTCCTTATGGTAAAGGGAGAATAATCTACTCTACACTTGATGTTGTAGACAACTTACTGTCACAAGAACCGGCAGCCGAAGTGGCTAGAAAACTTTTTTGCAATATGCTTTCTATTAGTAACTGGTAAAGTAATCTGCAAACTAAAAGATGGGTAGCCCGCTCAGGCTACCCATCTATAAATTATTATTGCTGTCCGATAAAGTTTTTTCTATCCTCATAAAATAAGGGCTGCTTCCCTTTTCCAGAATCAGCCCTTTTGGTTATCTTTGAGTTAGCACACAAAAAGTTTAACCATGGGTAAAAGTACACATTTTCTCGGACAGCCGCTCTATAGTCAGTTAATAAAATTGCTTGATAAGTCGCAAATCCTTCAAATCAGCCGTAATAATGGTGGTGAAAGGTACACCAAACGCTTTGACGTCTGGGTTCATCTTGTTGTTATGCTCTATGCTGTCATCATGCGCTTCGATTCCTTACGCGAGATAACAGCGTCGTTGCTTGCCGAAGCACGCAAACTGCGACATCTTGGCATCACGTTCAAGATAGGTCGGAGTACTCTTGCCGATGCCAACAAGCGACGTCCGGAGATCATTTTTGAAGCTATATATCGCCAGTTATATGGCACTTACCGGCATACATTTTCTTCGGACAGCCGGAATCGCAAAATGCCCCAATGGATGAAACGCTTGCAAATAATCGACTCCACCACCATCACCTTGTTTTCCAACCTGCTCTTCAAGGGTGTTGGACGACATCCTAAGAGCGGCAAGAAAAAGGGAGGAATCAAAGTGCATACAGTTATCCACGCCAATGAGGGGGTGCCATCTGAAATACGGTTCACATCAGCCGCGACAAACGATTCATTCATGCTCAAGCCCTCCACTCTGAACAAGGGAGATATCATGACCATGGATCGGGCTTATGTTGATTATGAGAAGTTTGAACAGCTCACACAAAGAGGAGTGATTTACGTAACCAAGATGAAGAAGTCGTTGACATTCTCCATTCAACAGGACTGTATGTGGCAGACCCCTGAAGGACTTATGGAAGTGAGGATACAGTATGTAACCTTCACCAAGCAGATAAAAGGAGGAGAGATTATTACACATCACGCACGCATAATAACCTATGCGGATACTTGCAAGCACCGTCTTATATCCCTATTGACCAACGATATGGATTATGACCCTGCTGAAATAATAGCCATATACCGTCAGCGTTGGGAGATTGAATTGTTGTTCAAGCAGATAAAGCAGAATTTTCCATTGAAGTATTTCTACGGAGAAAGTGCAAATGCAATCAAGATTCAAATTTGGATCACACTTATTGCCAACCTGCTTCTGATGGTCATGCAGCGGGGACTTACACGTTCATGGAGTTTTTCCGGTCTGGCCACGATGGTTAGGATAAACTTGATGTACTATGTGGACTTCTACAGTCTATTCAACCATCCCGAGAAAGATTGGGAAAATATGCTAAAAACTGCAGCAGGGGAACCACACCAACCGTCACTGTTTGATTGAGGGGGCTTGGATATGTTTAAAACAAGACTCGACCACTGAGTATCAGTAGTCGAGACATATGTTAGTGTTATATATGAGTTTTATCGGACAGCAATAATTGTCAATAGGCTCAATGGCGAATGACTGACGAAGTTCCTTTTCATCCATCAGTCCCTCAATGACCACTGGCTTTCCTTGTTGTTCACGTTTGTCTATCGCTTCCATAAGGTAGCGTACCTCAGCCTCACATTTTGGACAAGTACCTGGACAATCTCCTTTGTGAGGGCACTCCTCAATTTTATAAGGAATCTCGTTCGCATCCGCAATGCGTTTGCGAAGCTCTTTCAAAATCTTGCAAATTCTTTTTCCTCGTTCCATGTTTAATGCTTTTTTATGGTGTATGTAAATCGTTCAATATCTGTAATACCCATCTGACGAAGGGCTTTAATGCTGTTTTCCACATCTGATTCCGTGTTGAACTCAGGAATGAGCGGCACTCTGACCGTTATTTTTGCCTTGTTGTCAATCAGATGCTGTAGGTTTTTGATGACAAGAGAGTTATCACATCCCGTATATGCCTTGTATATCGCAGGATTCATATCTTTGATGTCCACAATCCAATGGTCAATAAGACCCTTAGTCACGCTCACAAATACCTCTGGCACATTCAAGGAAGTTTCGATGTTTATCTTCCAGCTTTTGGGGCAATATGATTTGAAATGCAGAATCTCCTTGCATGACAATAGAGGTTCGCCACCGCCAAAGGTCACGCCGCCACCTGTCGCTCGAAAGTACAAATCATCCTTCTTTACTTTATGGAAAAGTTCTTCGGGCGTAAAGCGTTTCCACACTCCTTTTGGTGACAGTGCTTGTGGATTCAGGCAATACTTGCAGCTCAGCGGACAGCCGTGGAAGGCTACAAGCGTAGTTACACCTGCACCATCCACACCAATCCGATGTCTGCTGATTCCTATGAGGATAGAAGTCTTCATCTGCTTTTACAAACTAACGGTTTTTTTGAAAGCATAACATTTCTCATGTGTATCGAAATCTTCATACTCGTAATAACGTGCCTTTAACTCTTTTGTGGTTGTATCTGTTTGAATGTTATTATTATCTGCCAGCCTCAGTTATGCAATAATACTCCCAAAAGGATTTGGGCAAAGTGACATTTTGCAAAAGTATAGCCTTTCTGAAGAGAGGGGCAACTTGTTCAGGCTTGTAGCCAGCAATACCACAACCAATAGGAGTTACGAGAAATTTGAGTTCTTGATGTCCTTTGGCAAACTCGATAAAGCGGTTGATGTTCTTAGCCATTTCTACAATACCTTCCATCGAAGAGATGGCGTAACTTTGACCTTGTAATCCGTCGCCTTGCCCCCATACAGCTCCAAAATGCTTTGCAGCCGCCTTGGCTGCTCCACCCATGTGATGACCGTCTTTGTTGCTGCCAAAAACAAACACCTCGCCATCGGACAAAGAATCAATTTTCTCGGGAGTGACACGATGTTTATCATCTCGTTCAACCGCTGCATATATTTCAGCTCTCTCCATTTTATCGCATAAGTTAATAGCCTCATTAAGTGCTTTATCCTTTTTCTCTTCTTCCTCCTTGAGCTCCAAGTCTTTGATGGTACGTTCTTTCCAAGATTCATAATAAGCCTGCCATGCTCTCTGATTAGGACCAGAAATTTCGGAATAGAGTAGATAGAGGAAAAGCGCCTTAGCCGATACATCACCATTGACACCAAACTCGCTCAATTCTCTATTGATCACCAATCGGTTGATGGTGTACTTGCCCTCGGCATAAACATAATGAGCCTCAAAGACACACAGACCCGTCCAGCTGCGGTAGTAACGGATATATTCGTCGTCGCAATACATAAACCAATGGTCTTCTTGAGCTTCAGGTATATGCCCCTGGCGAAGGATAGCCATATCCGGATTCTCCATAGAGAATTTCATATCGATGGTTGATATATTATCGGTAGGCATGGGTTGAATATTCCAACTCTCTTTAGTAGCCTTTGTCTCCTTAGAAGGTGTGGGATTCTCCCCATTCAAAAACTTTCCCATGTGACCATAACCCAACTTCCAGAGCATTACTACTTCCTGCTGCTGTAGTTGCTTGCTTTTAGGCTTATAGTCAGGCTGTTCCTCGCAAGCTTTGTAGAATGCTGTGACCACATCCTTCATTTCATCAGTCAGGTAGCTCATAGCTTTCTGCTTCATCCATTCCGGAATACCCCAAAGATGTTCGGCTATGCATCCCACAATAGCTCCCAAAGTGTCAGCATCGGCACCAAGGCTGACTGCTCGGCGAATGGCATCCTCAAAACTGTTGCTTTCGTAGATGATTTGCAAGGCTGGAGGTATCGTACCTTGGCAGGTTTCGTCGAATCGGTTCTTGTAGTCATCCAAGTCCACTGAACTAGCAAAACCAAAGTCGCTTGCTGTGCAGATAGTAATATCTATAATCTCGGATTGAAGCGTTTTGGGAGTAACCAAACCATCACCCGAGTCAATGGCACAATGGATAGCCCATGCTACGGCCTGTGCCCCTTTTATTCCCATAGGGTGGTTGTGAGTGCAGGCAGCCGATAGTTTAGCTTGCTCAATCACTTCATTGTCGTCCCTGAAATACATGCCAATAGGACTCACCCTCATGGCACTTCCATTACCAAAGCTACCATAAGGCTGCGGATGATCGCTCAGTACCCATTGGCGGAAACGCCCTCCGAATCCACCTTTTGGTGACATATAGCGTCGGCACCAATCATGAAGACTTTCGCCATAGTCGCGGCCTTTGAGGATGGCATCGGCTATAGCTACGGTACAAATCGTGTCATCTGTAAAATTATTCTTATCGGAGAAGAGTTCAAAATTATAATCGTTCGTAGCGTCGAACTCGTAGCGGCTACCTACAATATCGCCAATAATTGCACCTAACATACGCTTAAAATGTTATTTGGGTTATTACTTGGGTGAAAACGTGAATGACTAAAAGTCGAACGGATATTTGCGCCATTCCTTGGAGGCATTGGCTTTGTTGAATGCTTCTTCGTCGAATGAATACACATATAGGGCTCTCGGGGTAGATGCGGTTTCGGCCAATACGCCTGCTGGCATCATGCAGCTACGTTCATCCTCCATTTCCTTCTTTTTGAGGAAGCCCGAAGCCTCCATTTTACGCATGAAGTTGCGTCGGTCGTATTTCTTCTCATGAATCAGTTCGTAGATACGCTGCAGTTCATCCATCTTAAATTCCTTGTCCAGTAGTTTGAAGGCAATTGGCGAGATGCGAAGTTTCTCCTGAAGTTTCTCTCGGGCCATGCTGATAATCTCCGCATGGTCAAAAGCGAGGGAAGGCAAGTTATTCCATTCATGCCATTTGGCACGAGCTGCATCGTCTCCTGCAATCACCTCGTAATCATTCTTGCTGACAAGCGCAAAGAAAGCCACCGTCAGTACACGTTCACGGGGGTCACGATCAACGCTACTGAATACGTGAAACTGCTCCAGATAGACATCTTTGACGTTTGTCTCTTCGCACAATTCTCTTCTTGCTCCCTCTTCTACGGTTTCATTCATATTGAGGAAGCCACCCGGCAAAGCCCATGCTCCTTTGTAGGGCTCTATACCACGCTCGATAAGCAAGATATGGATGCTTGTACCATCAAAACCGAAGATGACACTATCGGTTGTTACGGCTGGATGTGGATATTTGTAAGTGTACATGATTGAAGTTTTTATCAAATTACGGATGCAAATGTAATGCGTAAAAATGACGCACACAAATATTTAGGCGTAAAAATGACGCAGGAGGCCAAGATTTAACATTTCAACCTAAAGAAAGCACATAAAAATCGCCTCCATTCTGTCTTTATATATCTATTCTAATAACATATGAACATAGTACAAAATCTTCGCAAAACCCTATCAGAAATAGGGGAAATCCGTTGATTATTAGCAGATTATTTTGTATCTTTGTGTTATAGAAGTTACACTAAAAACGGATAATATGGATGCAATACTCTTACTCTTGATAGGCTATGTAATCTCCCGAGCCTTTTTGGATGATGGGCACAAAAAAAGGAACCGACCCAAAAGGCGCAACACCTCCTTTTGGGACGATTCCTCATATTCTGCCTATGATACTTGGCGGAAATCTCACGGCGACCAGAACTCACTGTTCTGATGGCCCCACTTAGCTTGCACAGTCAATAACCCTCAACAACACCACCCGATGAAGAAACAAATATTCCTTGCCCTCCTGTCCTTCACCTCTTTCTACTGTTACGCTCAGACGAGCCAGAAAGCAGTCGCTGATACCCTTACTGTAGCTACTCCTATCGAGATGTGGGAGTATAAAACCATCTATGTGGACAACACCCATCTCTACGCCCGACAAGGCGAAGTGGAGTTCAAAGCGCACAAGGATGCAGAGAACTTGAACCAGTACGGTAGGGAAGGATGGGAGTTGATAGCTGTCACCCCTGTCATTGCCGAACCGATGGGCAATAACCGTACCTACACCCAAAAGCTTGTCTACACCTTCAAGCGCAGGCTGCAAGCCAAGCGTTAGGCTGCCTCTGTAATGTTGCAGTTCAGCGCCTGAAGCTTCTGCACAACCTCCTCACGTGTCTTTCTGATGAACTCCAGCAAGACCATCGGGTTGATTCTCTTACCCGATGCCCCTCTCACGCCCAAATGCAGGTGTGCCGAGGTGGACATCCCTGTATTTCCAGATACCGCAATCACTTCTCCAGCTCTCACGCTATCACCTTTTCGGACTAAAGGTCTGGAGAGGTGGCAGTAAGAGCAGGTATAAGCCCCAGGGTGACGAATGATAACGTACTTGCCCGACCGCTTGTCCGACGACACCGCAATCACCTCCCCATCCATCACACTATACACCTCTTCATATCTCGCGCGAAGGTCGATACCCTCGTGCATTATCCATTTTCGCATCACAGGATGTCTGCGCATCCCATACGGTGAAGTCACTTTGATATGGCTTAGCGGATAAGCCACGCTCAGGTATTGACGGAATAAATCCATCTTCATCGAGTCCACATTCACCACATCCAACTCCGCTGTCTTCCCTTTTGTGGAAACAGCCTTCTGCACGTCATCAGTAACAATCGTTGCTGGTGGCGTGCTGTCATTTGATGCTTGATGAACCACCGAGTCTTTCGGTAATTTCTGCTCAACACGCTTCACCTTGTAAAGCGAGGAAGAGCGAGCAATTGTATTGAATTGAGCAAGGGCTGTCACAGATACACCCAAACAAATCATCGTCATTATAAGATTCTTCATAAGGCAAAGTTATGTCTTTCCTGCCACATGAAGATGGCCACAGAATAAAGTATAAGATAGTTTATATTATTGTACCTTGTAATTGTACCTTGTCTAAGAACCGTAAAACAAGCACAAACACCCATATACAAAACATTAAGGTCTAATTAGAAAGTACAATTTCTATCCCAGTGATTAAGAATGCATAAAAGGTATTATCTGTATTATGTATTAGACTAAGAATTAGACTTAATTGCGCTATATTTGTTTCACGATTGTGGAAATGAACTGTTAAGTAATTATGATTAGAAGTTATTTTGAAGACGATGAGATTCCCTACGAGGTATTGAATCGTTTCGGTCTCAGTCAGGAGATGATTGAAGACCTTCCCCAGAACGTACTTTCTGGAATCCGTGACGGTCGCCGTTCCCCCGTCTTACCTATTTGTTATACGTGCGAGGATGGATTCAAGGTTCACGACCGAGCACGTTTCTCATTGCTCCGAGACGAGGAAGGCGGTGATGTTCAAGTCATGTTCTACCCCAAGCAGACGCGCGTCACCCTAGAACTCTTCAATCCTGCCGAGCAGGCCATGCTCCGAGAGGGCAAAGCCATCATTGGCATGAAGACCACCGAGGACGGACGTGACGTACAAGCCTTTCACCAGTTGGATGCCGACACCTTGCAGGTACTCACCGTACCTACACCTGTCATTGGCAACAACCTGCAAGTGCTGGCCGACCATTTCAACCTGAGTGCCGCCGAGCTCAACTGCTTGAAGAATGGCGAGCCCCTCACCATTGCCGATGAAAAGGAAGAAGTCACTTTCGGTATCGACTTGAACGATGCCAAAGGCTTCCGACACTGCATGGGCAATGCCCAGAAGTGGAAAGAGCAGGCAGGTCAGGCCATGGACACCTACACCTTCGGCATATTCGGCTGTTGGGTGAAGGATGGCGAAGGCAACCTTGACTACGTCCCGGAAGAACAGTACACAGAAGCCATGTGGGAAGTACAGAAGCAGATCGGTATGAGCCGTGCCTCTGTCCACAAGATGTAAAACCCTAACAACAACGACAATGGCAAAAGAAAAATTCTATCCTGTAGAAGTTCTCGTCGAGAAGATGCAGAACGGAGAAATCGGTTGGCTGGAATACGTCAACCATTACTCACGCAAGATGAAAAAGGAATATGCTCAGTGGTGCAGCGATGAAGGCAAGTCCATTTGCGATGACACCGCCGAGGAGTTCCTCGCTTTGAAGAGCGTAGAGATGGAAGAAGCTATGGAGAAGGGCGATCTCTAATCGTCCGCTCTCATAGGAAATACCCAATCATAACCCATTCCTATGTCAATTAGAAAGAATACAAACCCACGCAGTCTTGACCTGAGTCCCGAGTTGCAGGATATTCTGGTAAGGAACGGAATGCAAGCCCACATCACCGGCAGCAGCAACGGCTTCCAGCTGGTGGTGCAAGGCCATGACTCCCCCGTTCTTGCCTACAACATTTCCGAGAAGCAGCTCAAGGCACTCACCGATTGGGGCACCAACTTCGTCAACAAGCAAGCGTACAACACCTTCGCAGGATTGGTTCAAAACGATTTTGACCTTCCCAAGAACTTTGTTCACGCACGCAATGCCAACGGCAGAGTCACCATGGGTCTCCATGGCTACCGCATCGGTGAAGGCGAGTACGGCAGGATGGCACGACCCTTTTGGGGATGGCATACCGATTGCAGGCACACCCCCTTCTTAGGCTGGACACCCCGACAACAGGAAGGCTATCACCTCAGACGTATCGGTGGCGAACTCTTCTATGCAGGTGCTCCTATGGCACCTGGTCGTCCCGACGGAAGGATGAAGCCTGGCGAGCTGATGAATGGAGGTTACGGCTTCTATTATAAAGGCTCGCAGGCGCAAACCGTCCCTCCACAAAGGGATGTGCTGGCCAACTTGCAGACCGTCATCGAACCCGTCCCAGCTGTGGAACGAACCACCAAACCCGCCACTCCTTACAAGGAAGTCATCACCTCCGATGTCTATTTCACCAATGAGAAATGGCAGGAAGTCTTGGCTTCACACGGCCTTATCATTGATGCCAACACGAAGACCCTCACGGTGCAGAGTGCAGGCAGTCCGGCAGACTTGCAGTACGACCTCACGGACGAAGAACTGAGGAAGCTCACCTCTAACTCCTTGAAGGAAGTCCCCATGGCCGACCGATTACAAGTCCTGAACAATGTCATTGGCAAGGACTTCAAGGATACCGTCACGATGGACACGCTCAACAGCAAGCAATCCGTTGACCTCGCCTTGACCGACCAAGCCAAGGCCGAGATTGACCAGCAGTTAGGCTATACCGCCCGACAGGCTGGTCTCACCGTCCAAGGCAACGACATCCTGATGAACGAGCAAGTCACTCCCGATATGCTCCGACAACCGTTGGATGAGAATGCCGTAGATGGCAGAGACATCGAAGAAGGCAAAGGCTGGTTCCGTGAAGGCAGGCATGGAAGAGCCGTTGATGTGCAAGACATCCGTGTCGAGCGCATCGAACCTCCGAAGCCCGAACAGCCCACTTCAAATCAGGAACAACCCAAGGAACAAGGCAAAGACAAAACTGCCGAGAGTGAAGTCAAGTACCGCATGACCGCTGTCATCAACGGTCAGACCATCAGTCACGACATCACCGAGAAGCAGTACAACAAGTTCATGGCCTTGGACGATGAACATCGCATGAAGCTCTTCGCTAAGGTCTTCCCCGAGGTGGACATCAAGAATGTGCCCAAGGAGAAAGACCCTAACGGCCTTACCTTTGGTGAAAAGCTCTTCGCAGGACTCTCCGCAGCCTTGGGTGTCGCCCACGATGTCGGGCATATCTACAACGATGTGCATGGCCCACGTCCCGACATCTATATCAACCATACCGAACATCACCTACTTCCTGAAAGAGTCTATTTCAAGCCAGGTGTCGATACCCCGATGGATGTGGCCGCCCGAGCCTACGAGGCGCAAGTCAATGCCGAGATCCGTCATATGGAAATGCATCATGGTATGTAACCCAAAGCCCCCAGTGTATGAAAAGTAAGAAATCCTATTGGTTTGAAGTCAGTGTGCGCCTCCAGCGCATGGCTGACGACGGCTCCAACCGTTCCGTCACCGAGCTCTATGCCGTAGATGCCATCAGCTTCACCGAAGCCGAGAAGCGCATCCAGAAAGAACTCTCAGGTGAGATACGTAGCGGCATGGAAGTCAAAAACATCAATCCAGCCCCTTACAAGGAAGTCTTCTTCACCGACGATGAGAGCGGCGAGCATTGGTACAAAGCCAAGCTCTCGTTTATCACCCTCGATGAAACGACTGGCAAGGAGAAGCGTTCCAACACCACCTACTTGGTACAGGCCGACACTTTCGCCGAAGCCCTCCGTAATGTAGAAAGCTTTATGGACGGAAACAGCGACTATGTCACCGCCAATATATGTGAAACGAAAATCATCGATGTCTATCAGCGATGAAAGTTGTAACCCCAACCAAAGCAATTCCCCATGGACGAATTAACCTTTGAAGATTACAAGCGACGCATCAGCATACAGGAAGTCCTGGAAGATGCAGGTTATCGCTTCAACCGTCGTGACGGAATGCGATGGCCCAGCTACAGTCGTGTAGACAGTGACGGTCGCCGCATCCACGGAGACAAATTTGTCGTCTGTGCCAACGGTATGGCCTGCTTCCAACCCCCTGAGACCAAACGTTACAATGTCATCAGCTTCATTGCCGAGCATCCTAACCTCTTTCCTGAGGGAGGGGCAGGCAAAGACCCCTATGCCGTTGTCAACGAAGTCTGTCATCGGCTGTTGAATGCCCCGATGGAGGAACGTCCCAAGTGGCGCACCTTAGCACCACGCAAGGAGACCAAGCCCTTCAACATGTCGGACTACCAATGTGAGAACTGGATGCGAAACGACTATGAGACCCAACGACGTTTCTTCCCATACTTCATCCCACGCGCCATCACACGGCAGACCCAGCGAGCTTTTGCAGGCCAGTACTGCCTGACCACCTTGAGGGATAAGCCCGGTGCACGGCAGAACCTCTCGTTCCCCATGCGCATCCCCGGCTTGGCCAAGATTGTCGGTTTGGAGCAGCGAGGCGTGCCCGATGAGCACGGCAAGAACTCCTACAAAGGAATGGCCAAAGGCACCAATGCCACCCAAGGCGTATGGATGGGCAGTCCGAAGTTAGGTATCAATGTCTCCACGAACCTCGATAAAGCCAAGCACGTCTTTTGGTTTGAGAGTGCCTTGGATGCCATGGCCTTCTACCAGCTGCGTACCGAACCTTTGAAGCGGCAGATTGCCGAGTACCAGAAGCAGTACAAAGACGACCCTTCCGTGCATGACACCTTGGCCTACTTAAAAGAGGAAGTTGGCAAGTACGACAACGCCGTCTATGTTTCCACAGGTGGCTCCCCCAGCCTTCAACAGCTGAAAGGAGTCCTCTCCAAGACCGAAAAGGCCGACCAGCATGTCTGCTTTGACAATGACAAAGCCGGCCATGTCTTTGCCGTTGACCTCTTGCTCACCCGAGCAGGGAGGAATTTCCAGACCACACTATTGGATAATGGACAGCTGCAAGTCATCGACCAAACCGAAAAGCCGGGCAAGAAATACACGTTGAACTTGGAACCCTTCGAGTTTGACCGTATCGCCCACGTCTTAGGAGTCGGCAATCCCGATATGAAGGACTATGTGGAGAGCATGAGCAATCCCAAAGACCAGAGGTCAGGCGATTATGACTTGCTCCCCACACGTTCCTTGGTGTTGTCATACTACAGTAAGATATTCACCCTGAGCGAACAGTACCACAATGGCGAGTTGCTCCAAGGCATCCCCAAGGAGCAAGAGCCAGAGGTCCTGGGCAGGTACAAGATGGTTATGAACGAGTTGCAGACCCGCTTTCGTGACACTCTGAAAAGCGACCTCGAAGCCTATCAGCATCACAAAAGCGGCATCGACATCGAAGTGCCGCCATCAGGCTATAAAGACTGGAACGAAGTCACCATGGACAAACACCAGTACGACGAGCAAGACACCATCAGCACCGTAGGTGAGGATGGGGAGGTCATCACCGATGAAGTCAACCAAGACCACGAGGAGACGGTAAAGCGAGACGATGATGATGAAGAAACCACTAAACGACATTCACGAAGATAACAGGAGAGCCATGAGAAGATTTGAAACCATCACTTTGCGACCCCATCCGATGCAGTTCGTCATCAACGAGCTCATCGTGATAGTGCTCTGTCTGTTGGCCTTGGCCTACGGAGGCATGGATGGTATCTTCTCCCAGGAATCCATGTATGTCGGCTTGGTTCTTCTTCTCTTCTTGCTGTACAAGTACATCAAGCTTCGCCGCACCATCTATACCGTTACCGCCGAGCAGTTCAAGAAAGCCGAAGGCATCTTCACCCGAGATGAAGACTATATCGAGCTCTACCGCATCATCGACTTTGCCGAGCGCAAGAACCTCCTGCAGCAGCTCTTCGGATTGAAGACCGTCACCATCCTCAGTGGTGACCGTACCACTCCCAAGCTCAGTGTACAAGGCGTGAAGGAAAGTTTCGACTTGGTTGCCCTCACCCGAGAACGCGTAGAATACACCAAAACCCAAAAGCCCATTTATGAAATCACCAATCGCTATTAAAAGCATCCTCGTTGCCATCCTGACCCTGTCTCCCTTTTGCAAGGAAGCCAAGGCGCAGTATGTCCTGACCAACCCCGGTGAGTACATAGCTTTGGCCGAGGGTAATGACCTGCTCAACACCGCCATCAAGGACGAGGCTGAGAACCAGATGAAGACCGCCATGTTGCAGAACACCATTGCCGCCGAGTTCACCAAGATAAAGGAATGGGAAAAGAAGTACAGCAGTTATTTGCAGACCGCTGAAGGCTATGCCTCCAGTTTGAAGGCCGCCACTACCATCTACAACGATGGCGTGCGCATCTTCATCACCATGGGCAAGCTCCGCAAGGCCATTGCCAATAACCCCGAAGGTCCCATTGCCACTATCTCCATGAACAATCTCTATATCGAGACCGCCACCGAGCTCGTCAGCGTCTTCACCTTGTTGAAAGAAGCCGTTGCCAAAGGAGGGAAGGAAAACATGCTCACGGGAGCCGAGCGCAGTCAGACCATGTGGTTACTCAGTGACAAGCTCCATGGGCTCAGCCAGCGCTTCCAGCGTCTGTACCTCTCCATCCGCTATTACACCATGACCGATGTATGGCAGCGAGCCAGCGCAGGCATCATAGACCACAGTTATGCCGAGTTGGCCAGCCAGAGCATGAGCCGATGGCGTAGAGCCGCCAAAGTCGTTTCCAACTATTAACCCCTTCCAGTATGCGTAGAATCATCCTTTCCCTTTTGTTCCTCCTTTGCCTCACCTCCCACCAAGAGGTGCAGGCACAGGTTGACCCTACGTTGGCAGGCATGATATACATGTACACCGACAAAGCCGAGAAAGAACTCAAGGCGCAGGAGCGTTCCATGCTGCTGGAAAGCACCGGCCATATCTGGATCAAGGAAGAGATGAAAGCTACCTACGACCTCCAGAAGAAATTCAATGACTATTTGGATTCCTTCTGTGGTGTCGTCAGCTTGGCCGCCCAAATCTACGGTTTCTATCATGAGATAGACTATCTCGTGACCAATATGAACCGTTTGAGTGTCCAGTTGGAGAAGCACCCGACCAACTCTTTGGCCGTAGCCCTCACTCCCCGAAGAAACCAGATTTATCGGGACATCCTCCTGATGAGTCTCGACATCTGCAACGACATTCGACAAGTCTGCCTGAGTGACGTGAAGATGACCGAAAAGGAACGTATTGAAATTGTCTTCAATATCCGTCCCAAACTCAAGAAGATGAACCAGCATATCGCACGGCTTACCCGAGCAGTCAAGTACACCTCCCTTTTGGACGTATGGGATGAAATCGCCGAGAATGCAAAAGCCCCTGCGGACAAAGGAAATATCGCCAAGCAAGCCATGCGACGGTGGAAGCGAGCAGGCAGAAACAAATAGGTAAACAATAAAAGAACAACAACTATGGGAATATGGAAATCAATAGGCAGAGTAGTCGGCTACCCCCTTCTTCATCCGCAACGCACCGCCCGAGGCATGGGACAAGCCTTGCAAGCCACAGGTAAGACCACCAGCCGAGTCGTGGTAGGTGCAGGTGCAGGCTATGTCGGTTGGGAGAAGCTCACCACTGACAAATCCCTGACACGCATTGTCGGTGATGCCGTCATCGGCAAGGAAACCTGCGACAGTGTCGGTGAAACCGTCAGTACCGTCACCCAGTTGCCCGGCAAGGCCATTGACACCCTCGATGGACTTACCCAATCGGTAGATGGAGCCAGCAACCAGATGAGCGGTATCGGTAACTTCATTCACAATATGTCAGGAGGTAACTTCCTGGACGGTATCGGTAACTTCTTTAGTAATATCGGCAACGGCAAAGTCTCAGGTGCCAGCCTTTTGGGACTTGTCGCCAGTGCCTTTATGCTCTTCGGACGTTTCGGATGGTTTGGTAAGATTGCCGGCGCACTCTTGGGCATGATGATTTTGGGCAACAATATGGGAGCCTCCCAGAGCCAAGCCCAAGTCAGACAACAGCCCGAAGCCCCCGAGCGTCAGCAAGGCGAAGCCCAGCAAGCCAAACCCGAGCAATCCTCCCGACAGGATGCACCCCAGCAACAGCAACCCACCGTACCCACTATTCACCGTTAAAATCGAACAGACATGAGATTTTCAAAGGAAATGATACTCCTCTCCCAAAGCGGCTATGCCATGCCCTTTGAGGACAAGGAAGCCGATGTAACCCCCTCCTTGGCTTTTGGCAAGCAGAAGCATCCCAAGACCGGGGAAACCTTCTTCCACCACGGATGCGACTTTGCTGCCAAGCGCGTGCTACTCTCAGCCGTGGCCGACGGACAAGTCAAGGATATGGGCTTCGATACCACCCACGGCCAGTTCATCGTACTCAAACATGGCAAGTACGAAGTCACCTATGCCCATCTCTCCAAGGTCTATGCCAGTGTCGGCGACCCCGTCAAGGCAGGCAATGTGGTAGGCGTATCCGATGACATGCTCCACCTCTCCACCTCCTACAACGACACCGAGCTTGACCCCATGGCCTTCTTGGCAATGATACTCCAAAACTTGCTCGTCGTCCGCAAGACCGGTAAGCTACCCACCAACGAGTGCTACAGCATCGATATGGACATCAAGACCGACTATGACGACAAGAAAGAAGAGGTGGAACATCTGATGATGCGCTATTGGGCAGACTACTACGAAGCCATTGTCCGAGGGCAATACACCACACCCGAGCGCACCCAGCTCTCGATGCAAAACCTCTTCGCCATAGGCCAAGAGAAGCAACTCTACGGTGAGACCCTTCCCTCCATGCTGAACCCTTTGGGACTCTGGAAACGAGCAGCCGCCTTGATTGGCCGCATTCAAACCCTTTTGATTGCCGACTTTTTGAACTACCTCGCCATCACCAATCAGGTCTATCTGAGCGGTACCAGCGACGATAGTAAAAAAAAACTTTAGGTGAAGCCCTTGCCGACGGCCTACTCATCGACCCCTTGGCCGGACTGGATATAGAGATACAGAGTTTCGACATCCCGAGACTCGTCAGTGTCTATCCCGACCGAGCCCTGATACGATGGTGGACAAAGCTCTGGATCAACAACCATGAGGACGGAGAACCCAGTGTGGAAATCACCCGTGAGCAAGCCATCCGCTTCCTTTGGGACAACATCGACAAAGATGAATGGTGCGAAAGGTACTTTCCCGAACAGATGAAGATGTACCACAACGCCATTCAGCAGACCCGAGAACAGCTATTGCAACAAACCCTCGAAGAGAACCTACAGCAGAAGATATGAAGAATCAGCAACGATTTGCGGAGATAGAGTTTTGTCTGGATAAATACTTCCAGGCCAACTTAGCCCCTGTGATGGAACGAATCCAAAGCGACCTCAACCATAAGCAGCTGGAAGAATACGCACGGTATCAATCCAGCTTCGCAGGTGTGATGCGCAGTATGGCCGATGCTTCTCATGCCATCCCCGGTGTGAATACCACCATGGCTCATGTCCAAGCTACAGGAAAGTGGAACAGCAAGACCGTCGAGGACTATTTGGCCATGTGCCAAAAAGATATTGCAGGCAACAAGACCATTCAAAAGGACTTGGAAAGGCTCGCCGGTGAATGGCGCAAAGCCGTTATCGGTGAAATCGGCAGAGCCCGCTACGACCAACTCTCCAAGCAGCTGGGCAGCGACTTGGCTTATGCCTATTTGGACTACCGAGTGCAGCAACAGATGGTGCAGCACATGGTAGATAAGCAAACGCCCAAGAGTACCGCCGATTACATCCTACGCAAAGCCGCCAGCACCAGTCTCATCGGACTTGGCACCACTATGCAGCGCACCCCACTTGCCCATGAGATTGCAGACAGAGCTGAGAAAGCCTACAATCCCACCAAAGGGGAGCGAGCCGCTGCCCGAGGTGTAGCTTTCGGGATGGATGTCGTCTCCACAGGCTGTGTCGGTTCTTGGGCCTCCGTCGGTAAGTTCGCTGCCACCGAGATCGTCTTTGACGGTATTGAGTGGGCGGTCGGCAAAGCCCGAGGTCAGCAAAAGACCATGACCGTGGAAGAGTGTATCTCCCAAGCCGTCTTCTCCAGCCAAAGGAACGTGTTCCCCGAGCTGCGAAGAAAAGGTAAGGCCGTCAAGCCCTGGGAGAATGACTACGTGAAAGGAGTCAATCAACAACTCACCCGAAAAATGGCCATTGTCACTACCCAATCCCCCTTGCTGAACCTCATGGAACCTCCCAAGCTACCTACACCGAACATTCCTTTTCTTGCTCCGGACGAGAAAACCAAGAAGCAAGCAGAGCTACGTAAGAAATACAACATCCCTGCCGTCATTCAGCCCGGCAAGGAAGAAGAATATATCCGTTCATTGGAAGCTCGTGCCAAGGCCAAGGAGCTAAAGCCGCAAGCACAAGCCACCCCAGCGAACAAAACGGAAAGCAAAGAGCCCGATGCCCAGACAGCGACCGCCGTATCGCCCGAACCAACCCCTCCACAATCGCAATCCACTGAACACCCCCAAGTGCAGAACCCAGCCCAGGACAACAGTTCAGGTTGGGAGAAACTCTTAGGCACGTTTGGCCTCAATGATTTTGGCGACATTGGTCACAACCTCGGCTATGTCATCTCGATGCTTCCCGACCTCCTTGTAGGCATGTGGACAGGTAGAACCAAGTCCATCGGTCTCAAGGACAACCTCATGCCCTATGCTTCGGTATTGGTCGGTATGTTTGTGAAGAACCCCATCCTGAAGATGCTGCTTATCGGAATGGGTGGAGCTAACTTGCTGAACAAAGCAGGCCATGAGGCTTTGGCCAATGCCGAGGGTGAACAGCCCCGGCAAGCCAAGCCCCAGTACATGCGCTATGCCGACGAGCCCCTCAATCCACGCATCAGCGATGTCACCCTCAGTGGCAGCATCCTGATTGCCACGATTGACAAAGTACCTTGCACCGTCCGTCTCACCGAAGATGTCGTGAATGCCCATCGAGCAGGAGCCTTGCCCCTGAACACCTTGGCCAACGCCATCCTCGAACGCAACGAACAACGTCAGGTAGTAATGGATAACAACTACGAACGCCTGCAGGAGCAGCAGCGTCAGCAGCAAGTTATCCTCAAATAGCCGAAGAAGCGCATCATCCTCGGCAAAGGCAGGTATTTGCCAAAGAACATTTAAGTACAACCATTATGACCCAGAAGAATCACCAAGAACAGAAAGCCTCAGATAAGCAGGTAGAGATGATTAGCCAAGCCTTGGAGAAAGCCACCCAAAACAACGGCGTCTTCCTCAATGCCGAGCGTCGTCCACAGCCCTCGCTTTTCCCCCGTGGAAAAGGTGCCAGCGGCTTCAACGCACTAATCTTGGGGCTTCATGCAGACGAAGGCGGCTACAAAACAGGTGTATATACCCTGTTCAATGAAGCCAAGAAAGCCGAAGTCAGCATCAAGCAGAAGCAGCATGGCATCCCTGTCATATTCACCAAGTGGGATTCCTACACCAATATCAAGAACCCCGAGCTCACCCTAAGTAAGGACGAGTACAAGGCATTGAGTCAGGCCGACCAAGCCCTTTACCGTCCCAAGCCCACCCGAGAGCTGCGTGTCCTATTCAATATTGACCAGACCACCATGTCCTCCGTCAAGAAGGATGACTATGCAGCCTTGGTCAAGAAGAACGGCAGTTTGGAGAACCGAGAAGCCAAGCCTGTGGATGACCAGGATAACCGCATCAAGGTTAACGACTTCCTCAAAAAGATCCGTGACAACCTCGTTCCTGTCCGTCGTGACAGCACCGGCGTTGCCCACTACGATTCTGCCAAGGATAGTATCTATGTCCCCGACCAGAAGCGATTTGAGAGCTACGAAGACTATGTGCAGGAAAACCTCCGTCAGGTCGTTACCGCCACTGGTCACCAGCAGCGTCTCGCTCGTCAAGGCGTGGAACTCCCAGGCGGTAAAGCCCCCGAGCAGGACACCCTCAACCGTGAGCGATTGGTCGTAGAACTCGCCTCTGCCATCAAGATGCAGGAGATGGGCATGACCGCCCGACTCACTCCTGAGAGCCAAGCCCTCGTACCCGAGTGGACGAAAGCCATGAAGGAGAGCCCCTGTTATCTGGACAGTGTCGCCGTTGATGTCAACTCCGCCCTCGAAGTCATTGCCAAGGCAGAGAGAGGCGAAAAGGTAGAATACGCCTCCGTCCGCAATGAGCAAAAGACCGCCGAGCTCGCCGATACCCTTGGTCAGAACGGAAAGGTCACCATTGACAATGTGCAGATGATGAAGGATGACAACAACCGTTGGACGATTTACATCAAGCCCGAAGGACAGGAAGGTATCAACCTCTATCCCGAGCGTGATGACCTCAATCGTTTCTTCACCACCATGAAGAATGGCTCTGATGAAGCCATTGACAAGCTCCGTGCTGAACTTGCCCAGAAGTACTACACCATGGCCATGAGCAATCCCCAGCTGAAGGTTGACCTTTTCGGACGCGACACCCCACAGGCCGACATTGACCGTATCACCCATGCCAGCATCTTCCGCACCAAGGACAGCAAACTATTGCTTCTCCCTACCATTGAAGAGTTAGGCAAGCAACGTCCTCGTGAGATAACCAATGCCCAGTGGCAGCGTATGTGGCTCTGTGAGGATATGGCTCGCTACAAAGCCATCCTTGCCGCACAGGTCTTCAAGGATGTCCTTCATCCCGAGCTTACTCAACAGCAAGCCAAGGAAGAAGGTGTAACCCTTCACCAAGTCCCCCAATGGGCGGTCGATTACATCGTCAACGGCAACCCCGAAGGTCTCACCAAGGAAGAGCTGAAAGCGGTGGATGACTTCTTGGACAAGAACTTCCCCGACGGCTACGTCCCAGTAGTTAACGAGGAAAATGAAAAAGAGCTCAACACCTCGCCAGCCTTTGGCACTCACAATCCGAATGCCTTGCCCGGCAAAGGTGAGCCCCCTTACCAAGCCGTCAACACCGTTGAAATCGCCTTCCATCCCGCAGGAGAGATGCGTGTCATGACTCCCGAGCAGGAAAAGGAGTTCAACAAGCAGCAGGAAGCTACGGCCAAAGAAGGAAAAAAGCAGCCCGAGGAGAAAAAGTCCAAGTCGGAAGTCTCTCCCATGCTCAAACAGTTCCTCGACCTGAAGAAGAAGCATCCCGATGCCATCTTACTCTTTCGTTGTGGCGACTTTTACGAGACCTATATGCAGGATGCAGAGAAAGCCTCCAAGGCATTAGGTATCACCCTCACGAGAAGCAGTAAGACCAAGGACACCGAAGGCAAACCCCTCGAAATGGCAGGCTTTCCTTTCCATGCCCTCGATACCTATCTGCCCAAGCTCATCCGTGCCGGCCATCGGATAGCCATCTGTGACCAGTTGGAAGCCCCTCGACAGGAAACCGCCAAGCAGGTAGCCAAGCAGGAAGTCGTGGAAGAAGTTCAACCTCATCGTTCGTTTCACATGTAAGCAAGTGTAGTTATGTCAAAGACCCAGGAGTACATAGACCAGTATAAGGAATTTGCTATTCAGCAGATGAAAAGGTACGGCATCCCGGCTTCCGTCACCTTGGCACAAGGCATTTTGGAGAGTTCCAACGGCAGGAGCCAGCTTGCTCAGAACGAGAACAACCACTTCGGTATCAAAGCCACCAAGGCGTGGCTTGCTGCCGGGGGTGGTTATGGGGTTTATACCGATGATAGGCCGAATGAGAAGTTCTGCAAGTATGCCAGTGTAGGCGATTCCTACGAGCACCACAGCCAGTTCCTGAAGAACAACACACGCTATGCCGCTTGTTTTAAGTTGTCCCCCGATGACTACAAAGGATGGTGTATGGGCTTGGACAAGGCAGGCTATGCTACTTCTGGTACTTACGGCCCCAGTCTTATCAAGACCATTGAGCGACTGAACCTCCAGGACATCGACCGTCAGGTGATGGCCGAGATGCGAGCCGAAGGCAGAACGTTTGGTCAGGGAGCCACCCAAACCCTCCCCACAGGAAGAAGTGCCGCACCAATGACTCAAACAGCCGCCCAATCGCCATCCACCGCCTACAGTATGCCCGTCCAGCGTGACGAGTTTCTACTCGTTACCTCTCCCTATGGTATGAGAATGCATCCGATTGACCACGTCAATAAGATGCACAACGGCATCGACATCAAGACCAACCACGAAGCCGTGTTGGCCACGGAGCAAGGTGGTAAAGTCATTGACGCAGGCTTTGATACCAAAGGCGGTGGCAACTATGTGAAATTGGAATACAGCCGAGAGGATGGTTCCAAGACCCAACTCACCTTCTGCCACCTCTCTGAAATCAAGGTCAAGGTAGGTGATACCCTACAGGCAGGTCAGCCCTTGGGCGTGTCGGGCAGTACCGGCAAGTCCACTGGCGACCACCTGCATTTCTCGGTGAAGCAGGTCTCCCCCAACGGCAACGTCCGTCAGGTCGATCCTGCCGCCTATCTTGCTGAGATAGCCCAGAAAGGCAATCTCCAGCAACAAGCATTACTCAACGGCCAAGACCTCCTTGCCAAGTACAAGTCGCAAGACCCCAATAATGGCAATGCCTTGGCACAAGTCAATCCTGAAATGTCAGCCGATGACTGGATGAAGAAACTCCTTTCTTCCGAGGACAGCGGTTTGGATTTGGGAATGAACGGAGGAGACCCCATCGTGGATATGGTGACTGGAGCGTTCACCACCTTGATGGCCATCGCCGTTCAGATAGACAATAAGACGGAGGAAGATAAGAAGCAGATGGTGACGGAAGCTGCTACCACCAAAAGCATCAATCTTGCTCCCTATATGCCGAACCATTCCGACTGTAGCATCAGCCTACAAGAGGGTGGCAAAGCCATTTTGAAGGTTGACGGTCAGGCAAGAGCCTTGTCTCAGGCTGACCTCAGCAGTCTCTCGAATATCTTAGGCTCGTCTTTGACGGATGATGCCAAGATGAAGCGAGTCGCCGTGTTGGTGGACAACATCGTCCTCTCTGGCAAGGCTTCGCAAAACTACGAGCAGGCTGTCAATCAGTCCCAAGAACAGACAAATACCATACAACGATGAGAAAGATTATTCATCCCATACCGTATGCCTGTCTGCATCTTGTAGGCACGGTTTCCTTAGCAGGGATGCTTTACTTCGCTTTTGGAGCGATAGTAACTGCCATCTATGCCATCTTCTCCATCACCACCTTGGCGTATATTCTCTATGAGTTACACCGAGCCCCCTTGATGGAAGACGAAGACGACTCATCAACCGATAACCAGTAATTAGTATTTTGTATGATTAAGTGTAGTGTTACGATCAATGGTACCATCAGCCGTGCAGCGCAGATGCGTACCGATAAGGACAACAACTCCTTTGTGTCCTTTCCCGTGAGTGTAGTTCTTCCTGCCAAGTCAGGTATCAATAAGACCGTCGAGGTCAGTGTGTCCATGAGCGGCACGCAGACCGACTGTCCCAAGTTCCAGCCCAACCAACGTGTGGAAATGCAAGGAATGCTCACACTTCGCAAGAAGGGGGATGCCTTGTACTTCAACTTCATGGCAGGCTCCGTTAACCTCCAACCCTCCGAAACAAAGGATAAGATTGAGGGCGAGATGGAGTTTCGTGGCGCATTGGGCGGCAAGGGTATCGTCCTGAAGAACGACAAGAAAGGCAACCCCTTCCTCCTGTTCTCCGGCTTCTCCACCGAGAAGATTGGCGAGAACTTCGAGTTTATATGGGTGCGTTTCGTTCGCTTCTCAGGCGACAAGGAAGCATTTCTCCAGCCCAAGGCAAAGGTCAACGTCAAAGGTACTGCCGAGTTTTGCGTGTACAACGACAAGGTTGACATCAGCTGCAGGGTGTCTGAAATCACGGAATGGGTGAAGGAACCCTACCAAGGCGGTCAAGCCGGTGGTACGTCCTTCAACCAGCAGAGCCCCAATGACGAGTGTCCTTTCTGATAGTCTAATCCCATAAACGAGAAACCCTATGAGAAAGGATTATCAGAAAACCCAGCGTGACGGCCAGCCTACAGCAGAGGATAGAGCTTTGGAGAAATTCACGGATTTGATGATTGACAAGCTTCAGAACCTCCAGCAGGATTGGCAAAAGCCCTGGTTCACCGAATCAGCCCTGGCTGTTCCTCGCAACCTCAATGGTCGTCAGTATAATGGCATGAATAGCGTCATGCTGATGATGCACTGCCAGAAGAACAACTACGAACTCCCTGTGTTCTGTACCTTTGACCGTGTGGCCAGCTTGAACTACACCAAGGACAAGCAAGGAGCAAGGCAGCAGGTCAAGGACGAGCAGGGCGAGAACTTACCGCAAGTTTCGGTAAAGAAAGGGGAGAAGAGCTTTCCTGTCTTCATCACCACATTTACCGTGGTGAACAAGGAGACGAAGGATAAGATCAAGTACGACGATTATAAGCAGATGTCTGAGGACGAACGCAAGGACTACAACGTTTACCCCCGACTTCAGGTATATTCAGTCTTCAATGTCGGGCAAACCAACCTCAAGGAGGCTCGTCCTGACCTCTATGCCAAGCTCGAAGAGCAGTGCAAGGGTCAGCGTAGAAGCGAGGAATTGCGAGGTGAAGTATTGCCTGCAGTCGATGCCATGATTAAGGACAATGGTTGGTATTGTCCCATCAAGGAAGTCCATGGTGACAATGCCTACTTCTCCATAAGCCGTGATGAGATTGTGATTCCCGAGCGTCAGCAATTCAAGGATATGGAGTCGTTTCAAACCAACCTTTTCCACGAAATGACACACAGTACCGGTGTGGAAGGCCGTCTCAACCGCATCGTTGCCACCCAGTTCGGATCGAGCGAATATGCAGCTGAGGAACTCAAAGCCGAGTTGACAGCCGCTTTCGTGGCGGCCAACTATGGCATGGTCAAAGGCCTGAAAACCGACTCCGCTCCTTACTTGAAGTCATGGTTGGACAGCCTTCATGAGTCCCCGAACTTCCTGAAGACCATTCTTCTGGATGTCAAGCGAGCTTCGAGTATGCTGACCCAGCGTATCGATGGCATCAACAACCGTATCGAGCAGGGTCTGCCTCCGATCGCTGAGGAATGGAAGAACGAGAACAAGCAGTCACAAGCTGCCAATGTACAGGCCGGGGAAGTGGCGGCCAAGGCTCCTTCCAAAGCTCTCAGCAGCGAAGAGGTGAAGACCAAGTTGGATGACTTCATGCAACAGTATTACTTTGCAGCCAGACGTGAGAACAACGCACGTTTGGGCGGTTTTACCGAGCATGAAGGCAAGCCGGCCATCCGTCTGTACATTGACTCTGCTATCGGCACGAGCAACTACGTCATTACCCATGAACAGGATGCACAGCAGAAAGACCATTTCTTCATGCGCCTCATGGATGATGGCAAGGAAGTCTTCAAGTCCAATGAAATGCCCCATAATCGTGATGACGCATACAACTTTATGCGTAATGCGGTGAAAGAGCAGGCCGACTATGAGTTCGACAAGCAAGCCGAAGCCCATAAGCAAGGTCAGGATGACGAGCAATCGTTCCATCGAGGACGATAAACTTGTCTCCTAATATGAAAGCAGCCCATTCTCGTGATGAGAGTGGGCTGCTTTCTGCATTCGTTCAGCTTTCAAATTCTAATAACCAGGGTTTTGGGTCAGCTGAGGATTGTAATTCAAATCACTACTTGGCAAAGGCCATAACAACTGATACAATTGAGCATCTGCTAAACCAAGGAATGACCCTCCTAAGTTGTTTCGTCTTATAAACGAAAGGAAAAATGGAGTTTGTGTCTTGTAGCGCAATGTAGCGATGGCTTTGATTATATCCGTTTTATCTATGTTCAGGCTCTTCTTGCTGCAATATTCATCTATTTCTTGCTTGGCCTTTGAAGTGTTATTGTTGTAATAATAGCACTCTGCCAAAGACAAGATCACATCTTTATAGTCTAAGCAGGGATGAACAGACTCGCCGCTTCTTGTCTGCACTGCCAAACCTAAAATACATTCAGAGTTATTGGCGTATTTCGACAAAGTTGTATTTTCAAGGCTATAATAGCCATTGTTTACTACCTTTTCTAGGAGTGATTGAGCCTCACTATAATTCTTCTGATTCATATAGACGTATGCAAGAACGACACGAGCGACATCTTTTGAAACGAATAATGCATCATTGACATTGCTCAAAGACTCATTTTTCTTTTCATCTAAAGATGGCATAGCCTCTTTCAAACTTACAGCTAACTGAGTTAACAGTTCTTGTTCGCTTGTTCTTGCGATATTCTGAGCAACATCGACACCAAACTCTGTAATATAAGGAACTCCACCCCAATAGGCGGTCATTGCATAATAGGCTAACGCAAAATATGTGTTAAGGTATTCTTGATAATAACCTAGTGCGTTGGCATCTACGCGTTTTATTGTACTCATCAAATTTAATGATTTGTAGAACATCTGCCAAGCATTCGATATACCACTATCATCAGCTCTAAACGGAGTGTGATTTGTTTGAAGTGAATAGTTGCCTTCTAACTGGTAAACTTTAGCCATTGCATCACGGAAACAGCTAAAAGCATATGAAACAGCATTTGCTCCATCATTACCAAGGTTCACCCTGTCTGACTTCATGTTGGGATTACCGTCTTGAGTAATAGTGATTTCAGCCACCTGTTTTCCTCTTGCATTGAATAGAGGAAAAGAAACACTCTTTTGAGCCTTGAACTGGGCAGGCGCAACATGCACCTTTATAGTATTACCTTCAATCTCCTTGCTATATTCCATATTTTTGATTACGTATCCGTTTTCATAAAGACTACTAAAGTAAGTATCTTCATTTACACTACCTCCAGGTGTGATACTTTCAAACGAATCCCCATCGGTCGTAGTTGATGGAGCCTCAAAGTAATATTGCTTGTCTGATTTGACTGTAATCGTATAATCACCACCCTCCATTGGAACTGTGATTTGAGATTGGCTCAACTCAACGGTGCTATTACCATCGATTTCATTACCTGCAATACCATCATTATCCCAGTCAAAGTAGTAAGCCAAGTCTTTTACGCTGACGTTATAGCCTAATTCCTTATAACGGTTGACGATATTCTGATTGATGTCCTCCAACTTACCGTTAAGGTAGTTCTTGGTCTTCTTCAATTGTTCTTTGGTACTATCCGTGAAAGTGCCTGTTGAGCTAAATTCATTGGTGAGCTTAGATAAGAACTCTACAATCTCAGCCTCAGAACGGTCGGAAAGAACGTAGGACGATATGGCAATCAACGCACCTGCTGCATCGTCGCCTGCAATGATTGAATATTGACTTGCATCTTTCGTAGCATAGTCTTGAAGTGCAAATGCGGTCATCAGCTCTTTTTGAGCCTGCTTATTGGCATCCGCAAACGACATTCCTTTAGATGTAACCAAGTAAACGATACGCTGGCTCTTTAAGTGAGTAACAATATTCACGTTAATGGTGGAGTTGTCACTCAGATCCACGATGGCATTAAGCTTGATAGTACTGGTTGATAATTCGCCATCTACTTCATTGAAGAAATAGCCGTCCGCTGTGAGCTTTGCATAAGGTGAGTTCATCTTGAGCGAACCATAGTTGAAATCACCTGTGTTATTCTCAATGGTTGTGGTATATGATGCACCAGTCGGTGTCATATCCTTATCCAAGGTGCGCATCTCAACTGTTGAACCACTAACGAGTGGGCCTTTTTCAACTTTACCTTTAACGATATGAGCAGTTTGGATGAACTGGTCGTCTATCTCGTCTTTTGAATCACTGCAAGACGTAACAGCCAATAATCCTGCTATAGCAAGTATTATTGGTTTTGTAAACAAATATTTCATGTGGTCATTCTTTTACACTTTACATATTACGATAATTGCCTACAAATATAATGGTTTTGAAGCGAATATATTGTGTATCGGGAGGTTACAATGCTAATTTGCGCCCATTTTTCACCCTTTTTACTCGTTTATGACTAATACCACCATTCATTTCGTTTGATTTCTAAGGCATATTCTGCCTCTTTCGTTGATATATCTTCTTTGGCTGATATTAGCTAAAGTCTGATATTTTCAAGCAATAGTATTCCAAATTTGAGCTACTTATAAAAGCCAAAAAGCACCACGATTCACATCGCAGTGCCCTTTGTTTCATGAATTTCATTCAGTTTTCCGCTTCCTCTTCGGTGTCGAAGACAGAAGTTCATAAGGCTGAACATAGTCGGTTCCTCTTTCTTCAATAGGTAGTGCCCCATGTTCCTTTAGCGTGTCATACAGGAATTTTACACCCAACGGAGTCCACTGAGTGTTTTGCGTGGTTCTGATAGTACCATCTTTCGTTTTGATAGGGAACGTGACACTATGTACATAACCAACATACTTGTACTTCTCGTAAAGATTCCATGGGCTGGCCGCTTTTTCTTTACCCGTAACAAGGTCTTTGGCCTTTCGTCTCCATTGAATACCTAAGTGTTCTAAGTATTTATTGAAAGCCATTGCTGTTGTTCCATAGTCCTGAGCAATACTTTCAACCGTAACGAGAGATTTGGAAGCCAACACCCTTTCGCAATAGATGGATTTCTCGGTCATATCAGCGATTTGCACCTTCTGCTCTGAGATGAGAGCCTGTTGCTCTGCACTCTTCGCTTGAAGTTCAAGACGAGCCCGACGTTCTTCCTTTAGGGATGTTGCCAACTTAATGACTGTATCAGGATCGAGTAAAGCCTGTTCGATGGCTTGGTTAGTCATATATGCACCATGTCTGCGAATAGAAGGGAGAACTTCAGATGTAACCCATTTGCGGAATGCCTTAGCCTCTGGTTTACGCGAATCAAGGATTACATCGTAAAGACCATCTTCATTGACAAATGTCGCAAGTTGTTGTCTTCCAAGTCTATCAACGATGGTATCGTTTGAAACGACATCATCTGTTAGACGCTCCTTAACATGAATAGCCTTCAGTCCAAGAACCTCACAAATATCCTTCAAGCAGAATCGAGGTTCGTTGTTATCATCAACGATGATCCTAATCTCGCCAAATTGAGGACTGTTGAATATCTGTAATCCTGTTTCCATTACTCGCTTCCTTTTTTCGGCTCAAAGAAGAGCTCCACCTTCGTCTGGCGGTTCACCTCCTTGGGCGAGAAGTCAGCGATGCCACCTTTCCCAATCATCACGATATGGTTCTCCTCGATGCCACGCTGCAGGAACTGTTGGCCGATGAAAGATGCACGGCTTTGGCTCAGCTCCTTGTTAATGGAGGAAGACCCAGTTGCACTATCAGCAGCACCTGTGATGCGGATTCGCAGGTCATACTTTTGGGCGATGCGAGCAATCTCGTCGATGTTTAGCGATTGAGAAGCATCTGTCAGCTCTGCCGTATTCAGACGGAAGAAGAAATAGATAGGCGCACCGATACACGCACGGTTACGGCTCATTGCTATGAGGTAATCGTTCCACATAGCTGCATCCGAAGGAGTGGCCTTATCGTAGTCGCTGGCGTTACCAACCCCGGCATTTCTTTCGAGCTTTGCCATATTCTCAGATGTGCCGTTCATGCAATCCAAGGAGTCCTTATCACCATTCCATTTGCGGTTACGGAGACGCGCCATTAGGCTATTGTAACCAGAATAGTCATTGAACGGATAGACCTGAGTGCTTGCCACAGAGCCATCCTCCAACCCCTTCAATCTGTTACCATACGTCTCCAACAAGCCTTCGAGCTCCAGAATTTTCTTCATTTCCGCAATCACACGACTATCCTTATCGTGTCGCTTGACGTATTTCTGATTCTGCTCACTGATAAGCGCAACCTGATCCATCAGCCAGTTGTTCTGTGCCATATAGGGAGCGGCATCAATCACACGTTTCCAGGAGTTCTTGCCCAGCGTGACGGACAGTCCGGCAGTCATCTGAAAGAGGTGGTCGCCCATCTTACGGGAATCGCCGAGGCCGTCAAAATCTCTGAATGTGGTGGTGCCTCCAAGTTCCAAGTTAAGATGTAAGCGTTTCGTCATCCGATAACCGCTTTTGAATCCATACGACAAGGCAAAGGGATGCGTCCCCATCTTCTCGTTGTGAATGATACCTGCTCCGACATACGGCGAGAACTCCCACCGAGGGTCTTGGGTATTCCTATATATAGAGGGAGCGAGGTTCCAGAGGAAGTCCGCATGGATGCTCTGATAGTCCGCCACCTCAAAGCAAGCATCCTTCATCTGAAAGCCGCTGAAAGCAATTCGTCCACCGATGGAAGGTGTGAACCATTTGCCCACTGAGAATGTGTAGGCAGGCCTCATACGGTCGAACATATCGCCGCATCCCAGAGGGTTGCCTGCAAACACATTCACACCAGTCCCAGCCGAGAGGAACCAATGTCCTTTCCAAGGCGAGGTCTCCGTGACACCTGCCAGATACGTCGGCTCGATAGGTTGGAGCATCAGTTCCGATGTGGAAACCCTCGTTACACGCACCGAGTCGGTAAGCTTATTCATTTCCGTTGCCTGTGATGTGGCACCGAGGCACAAGGCACAAGCCAAAGTAAGTTGTCTATACATGTTGTTCTTGATAAAATGATTGTTATTACTATTCTTACACATACGATAAAGCGTGCCCACATAACAGGCAGGCGACTGCCCACCTGCTATCTGCGCACAAAAGTTAGCGTTTCTTCTTTTGGCCTACACGAGGATGCATCATGCGAGCCCCTTGCATCAGGCAGCGCATTAACCACTTGCGTTCATCCTCGTCTTCACGTCTGCCCCAGGGCATATCACTTCCACCGCCACCACCGCCGTGACCCTCTGCAAAAGTTGTCGCCTGGTCAACGAGACCAACAGACAACAAGATGGCACAACCTATGATGCCGCTAAAGCGCATGGCGAACTCCTTGGCCAAAGTCTTGTCCAGCGCCTGCTGCACCTCGGGGTAAGGGCTTGTCGTGAGCATATCATGCACGGTGCTCACCATCTCATCCATCGCTACCGATTTCAGACGCAATTCCACCTGCTTGGTATAATCACCCGACATTCGGCCCAGTTCCGCATCCATCTCCTGCACCTGAGTTTCCGCTTTTACAACCTGCTGGTGAAGCACATCCAACTCCTGCTCGGTGACAGACAGTTGCAGCTGACGGTTTGTGAGTTTCTCCCTCACTTTCTCCAACTCCTTCTCCGTCTTTGCCAGTTCACTGTCCAAACGCGACTTATCTGCATCCGCTTGATTGTATTCACGGAGCAGCTCATCACGTTGTCTGGTCAGTTCCTCCTGACGCGTCGTGAGGTTCGCTATCATAGTGGTGAAGGATTTCAGCTTACGCTCAGCAGCTGCCGTCTGCTTACGGATTTCATCCAGCGTCATTTCGCCGTCATCAATCTTCCGCTTCAGTTCATCAAGTTCCTGAGCCAGCTTACGGCGGTACTGTTCTGGTGAGCAATGCTTCGCTCCTGTCTCTCGAATGTCAGACCCACGTTCAAGTCCCCACTTGGCGTTCACCTTGGCCAGCTCATCATGAAGGTAGAGCAGATACGCACGCATCGCCTCCTTCGACTCGCCATGGAATACCTTCTTATGTGACAGCTTGACCTTATCCGTTATGGGCAATACCGTACAATGGATATGTGGACATTTCTCGTCCAGATGCACATAAAATCCGACGATGTTATCCTCCCCCCATTGCTCACATGCAAAGCGGTATTGGTCGAGCGCCCACTGTTCAATCTCCGGCATCCGCTGGATATGCGAGTTGTCCCTTTGACGTTCCAAATCCACATCCTGAGTGCCAAACGCCAGCTCCACCATACGGTCATGATTACCTTGAAAGATAATCTTAGCCAGCGTGTTTCGGGTAGGCTTCTCCTTCCCCTCATTCGGGTCTTTGAGACCAAGAGCCTCCAGCCGTTCCTTCATACGCTGAGGGATAGACTTCGATTTGTCGATAGGCTGTATCTTACCGCCCTTGGCAATCTCGAAGTTCAGGTGGTCGCGCGTGGGGTCATACTCACGCCTTCCCATCTGTACCTGCTTCGTATGGTCGTTCCATTTCCGCTGGTGCTCGTTGCTCTCGTTCATGGTCATCCCCTTGCCGGGCTCGATGTCCATGACCTGTTTCTGTCCATTAGCCATAATCTCGATATTAAGACCACCGACAGTGCCGTCCTCTCCCTACGGTTTCCTTGCCCTCTCCTGCGTTCCGATAGGCACGCCAACCACATATAGCCCAGCCATCCGCTGCACGGCTGTTTCCGTTCTTTCCTTCTCTCCAGAAGGCATCATCGTGACCGAGCTTGCTCCTTGTATGGTCACGCTCCACCTTTTCGGTAGAAAAGTGGGGATTATGCTCCCCACTTCCCTTTGGTAGTGGCAGCAGACAAGTCTGATGCCTCATTGTGGGCAAGCCCACTTTCAGCCCTACGGGAGGTGAAACAGAATAGAAAGGGGAAAGGCTAAGCCGTGGTTTGCGTCCTTGGCGCACAGATAAGGCAAGGTACTAAACGAAGGTAAAGACGCACTGACGATGTCATTTTCAAATGTTATCGGCAGGGTGGTCTTTATGTTTACCCTGATGTCGCACCCCATCTGTTTCTGTCGGCTTGTCCGCAGAATCTGTTGGGGTGAAATCCACTGGCAGCCGTGCTGACAGTTCTTGGAACGCCTGAGCGAAGATACGTGTGACAGTGTCTCTCGTATCTCCAAAGGTCTCCCAGACCATGAGGTTGATGTTATGTTCCTCATCGCAGAAGAGGGCGTTCATCATCCGAACCGCTTCTTCTTGACTGCCGTGGCAGATCGTGAAGAAGCAATCCAGCAAGGACTTCTCCGCCTCGGGCGTGTACACACTTACCAAAAGATGTCTGACGGCCAACATCATCGCCTCCAGATAAAGAGTGGCCACTTGGCATCTCTGTTCGGAGGTATAGAGGAGATGGCCGTTCTCGTCCATCATCGGGGAAGCGTTCTTAGCAAACTGCTCAGATAGCTCCCGAATGACGGACGTGGTTAATAGACCACATTCAGCAAGTGGCACTTCGCCTTCAGCGAATCCAGTGCCCGAAAGCAGGTTCGTGGGATGGTCGGAAGGCAGCCATTTGAAGCGGAGTGATACCAGCTCCATACGGCTGCACTTCACCTGAGGCGTATGCGTGATTTGTCCCAGCTCCACAAGCGTGTCCACAAACTTGCGGACAGTCGCTCGTTGCCAGCGCCATTTCTTGGCCAGCTCGCTGATGGACGTAATCACCTCACCCGGCACCAAGTCGAACTCCTGCCCATAGCAGCTGACGTGCCCCTTGAAATGTGTCGCCATTTCCAGAAGGTCACGGAACGCCTCCAACTTCGTGAGACGCTTGTCCTCCTCGGGAGCCAGGAACTCCAGCAAGCGATTGCTCAGTCCCAAGTGTTTTGGTTCAAGTTGATTGATCATTATCTAACAATAAAAAGTTCCACATAAAGTAATTCACACGTCTGACCGACCTCTACGGAAGGGAAAGCACTCCTGAGATGGCCGTCAGTGACCGTTTTTGGCACGTCTTGCCCGTCTTTTCTTTCGGTTCTGACGGCGTTCACGGTCTTTCTCTCTTTGCTTCTGGTTGCGGATAGCCCTCTCAGAAGGCTGTCCCGAAGAAGAAGCATCGTCGTTAACAACGATTTCCACTTCCTGAGTCTGCGAAGCATCCTCTTCGGCAGGCACGGTGTCCACATCCGTCTCCACCTCGATAACCTCCGCTTCCTCAAAATCGTAAGGCGTATGGATGTTCACCATCTCCGCCCGAAGCCCCTCGATGGTATCTTCGATGATGTCCGATGTGTCACCACGTTCAGTTACCATCGCCATCAGATCCTTGGTCGGATAGACCCACGAGGTAACGAGCAGTACCATCAACGTCACCGCTAAAGGGTTCGCGATAGGCAGGAAGAAAGCGGCTAACATCATCACATAACATAGCCACATGAAGCCCTTGCGGTGAAGCAAGCGCATGATGCCATCGCTATACTTTTCTGAAAACAGAGCGAAGACCAACAAACTCGACGGCAGCAGCTGAACAGGGTGCGCCGATGCACATAAAGCCGTGAAGTGATAGGCCAACAACATGAGTAAAGCCACCAATACGACGAAGCGTCTTCCTTTCGGGCTAACTGCCAGCTGTTCACGAAAGCCCACCAAAAGGGCATGTTTAGTACCATAGAGATAAGCAGCAATCCCCACGAAAACGAGTGGGAAAGCGAGTTGTAAAAGTTTCCAAGTCATACGATATAATTTGATTAAATGATTCACATGAAATCCGCTATCACCTTTCTCTCGTCACGGAGATACTCCAGTCTTCCGTGCAGCTGGATTCGTCCATGCTCACGGATGATGTCTTGGTACATACATTCCAAGGAAGTGAAGTACGTCACGGTCGTATTGTGGCACATGCCATCACGTTCCGTGTAGAAGTCCATTCTGACCATCGCCCCATGCTTGTTCTCTGAGTAGAAAGAGCAACTGCGACCCACCTCAGAGTCCCGGCGTTGTACGAAGTAGTAAAGCATCACCAGGCGATTCACCTTCTCCATCTTGTCGATAATCTCCCCGATGGTGTGCGGACGCATCAGCCCATAGCGTACAATCGCCTTATCGAGGTACAACACATTCTCCTCAATCGCCTCGGGGTTGAGGAGGTCGGGAGCTAAAAGCGACATGGCAATCTCGAACTTGTAGATGACCTCGTCCATGTTATCGTCGGCTGACATATTCCTTGATGATTTCGTTCGGCATTTCCTCGATAGGCAGCGGCGACCAGCCCATGCCCTTGTTGAGCGAGGCAGATACGGCAGGCAGCTCATGTGCCAGCGTGCGCAAATCTTCCTTCTGCTTATCCGTCAGAAGCGAGAGCGTCAAGCCATCCATCGGAAAGAACGGCTTCATCATCATCCACAGATAGACCACCGCCTGTTCGTCATCCCCTGTGACACGTCCTTCCTTGATGTCAGCCAGGCAGGTCATGGCATTCTGGATGATGCGACGGTTCGTGCGCATGAGCATATATATAATAGGTGCATCCGAAGCCATCTGACCCTCGCAAGCAGATTTGAAAATCAGCTCGCACACGCTTTCCGTGGAACTCGTGATGTTCTTGAGCGACACATTGCCCAGCTCATGCAGATGCACGAGGAATCCCTGAAAGGCCAAATCCTCTGCACGAATAAAGCGAAGCATATCCGACTTAGACTTGATGCCCTTCTTCAGGTAACTCTTGAGAAGCGTCGAGTAACTGCTCACCGCCTGCTCCTTGGTAAGCTTTGGCAGCTCTGCCGCATCCAAGGAAGCGAAAAACTTGCGAGCATCCGCACCATCGAACAACGAATCATTCGGCTGTTGCTCGTAGAGCGCTTCACGGACGGTGAGAATATCCTCAAAGGAGCGCACCTCAGCATCCACCATCGCCTCCAATCGGTTGGCCACCGAATCCTGAAGGCTGCGATACGTCATGTTGCCATATATCCTATGTGGTATGGAATCAGGTTGCACGTGATGAAGGAGCGTATCTGACAGCACGAACCACTCTTTGGTGAGCGCCACCACCTCCTTGATGTCCGTTTCACGTGTCTTGATAGCCTTTTGCAGGAAAGCCTGATGAGCTTTGAGCGCCGAAGGGGCATCCACTACCTCCATCTGCTTGTTGTTATCACTACAGCCACAAGTGGCAGCCGATGTCATGAGTACAACCACAAACGAAGCGATAGTTCCCTTTGTTTGCAGGATATTATACCCGAAAGATGTGAGTCTTAATTTGATATGCATAAACAGTTCTAATAATTATCACGGGCAAAAATATGGATATTCAATTAGACCTAAACACACATTTCCTCTTAGGTCTATACGTGATTTATTAAAGTCATTACGCAAAATATTCACGTCTAATAAATACACAAATAATGGTATAAAACAAGTCCAATTATATGAAACGAAAACCACCCAATAGTTGAGCAGTCCACCCACAAAATCATGAAATTTGAGGTCTAATCTCAAATAATTATCAAAGTCTAATTGAGTTACAATTATTTTCTGTACTTTTGTCGGAAGAAATAAGAATCACCACTATGGCACGAGTAGGATATATCATGTCCTTCAAGCACCTTGAAGAAGACTTGAAGGCCGACATCCAGTGGATGAATGACCACGGATGCTGCAAAATTTTCATTGAAGACGAGCATAACGAGGCTATGCGCATCGTGTGGAAAGATATGCTCGAATGTCTTGCTTGTGGCGATGAAATCGTCATCAGCAAATTCTCTCACGCTATTCGAGGTAGCCGTGAGTTCTCCGTGTTCTGTGACTATCTGCGTCGTGAGAAGGTCGATGTCATCAGCATCCATGACGAGATGGACACCAAGGGAAAGACCTTCCCTCCCAAGTCCTTGACCGACTTCATGAATATGTTGGCCACCCTGCCCACCGAAACCATGGCACTCCGTCAGGCGCACGAGCATAAAGCCAAGCTCATTGCGAGAAAGCATCCACGCACCCTCAATCAACAAAAGACCGACCGCAACAACAAAATAGTACGCATGTACCAGCAAGGTGAGTCTATTGACAAAATCTGGAAGATGAGCGGATTCAAAAGCCGCCAGAGTGTCTTCAACGTCCTTGATGCGGCAGGAGTAGACTTCAATCGAGGCCATTCCAAGAAGGAACTGCAAGATAGAAGCACCAAGGAAGAACTACAAAAAGATAATAGCGATGACTGATAAAGAACTTGCCTACGAATTGTTCGGTAGATACAATGGCGATGAAATCATGTATCGCCACAACAAATGCTATTTAGAGCTCGCTCACCATCTTCTACAGGAGGACAAGGATTGCGACCTCTATCCACATGTTGCCTTTGCAATGGCCAACGAACTTTATAAAGATGCTGGTGACACCTTTAATGAAAGCTATATGCAAGCCGCCGTTGAGGGATTTGAGAAACTGCAAAACCCCTCTGATGACGTGAAAGCCAAGCTTGCTAAAGCCAAAGACGTTATCGCAAGAGCGCAACAGAGCCGCCAGCTTTACATGGAAAATATGTCGCATCGCGTTTTGGATAAACGTGTTGAATCAATGATTGAGGGTGCTGAGTATCTGCTCAAATACACTCCTCTTATCAAAGAAGAAGGCGTTTATATCCACGACATCTTTATCCATAACGATGATGACTACGACCTTTTATCTATCGATGTGATTATTGACATTGAGGAATCCGATAGTGATAAGGTTCATCACCTGAAGCTTCATGTCGAAGACATTGACAAATTCGAATTTGAACGTGAGAACTTTGGATTATTCGTCTTTGACTTCACAGTGATGCCCTATGAATACGAGCATAAGTTCTGTCCTATACAAAAGTCCTGTCTTATTGAAGCCAGTTTTGACGAAGTTGGATTTATCACCGCCGCCACTGTCACAGTAGAAGAACTCACCGATGAACAGTTAAGAACCCAAACCGCCAGATAATGTTCAGCATACTGATATACCTTTCCCTACCATTCGCCTTTCTCTTCCATGATATAGAAGAGATAGCCAAGCGAAAGCGTTGGGCACGAATCCATGCAGACCGCATTGGTGGTATGTACCCGAACATGCGTCCAATGCTCGTCCACCTGCGAGATATGAGCAACAGAAGTTTCTGCATCATCGTTGTAGAAGAGCTATTGCTCATTATCCTCGCTGTAATTTGTGCAATCTATGGATCATTCATGGTTCCATTGCTTGCACTCACATGGGGATTCTGCATCCACCTCGTGGTGCATATCATCCAGGCACTGGCCGTCAAAGGCTATGTTCCGGGGTTGACCACCTCGGTGCTCCTCCTGCCATACGCCGGAATTGCCGTAGCAGATATGCTTCAGCAATTCTCATGGCAGCAGAATCTGCTTTATGCTGTATCTGGTATTGCAATCGTGGGGTTCAACCTCATCTTGATGCATACCATGCTTAATAAATAGGAAAGCTTGCCTCGTGTGGCTCGAAAAGAGTCAAGGAGTGAAACACTTGACCCTGATAGAGCCACTTGAGCAACAAATACCCAACCATGCTGGTACGGGTACTGCAACTTGACCGCTGTAAGAGTTGTAGTACCCATTCGAGCGTGGTTGTTTTTTTTATTCATCAAAAACAAGGAACAATGTTTAGAAAACTATTCCAATGGGCGAAGAGCCTATTTGCTTCCGAAAGCAAGTACGAAGCACAGACTACAGCGACTGAAAACGAAGTACAGAACCCTGCAAGCACTCCCAAGAGTGCCTCCTCGCTTGCTCCAAGCGATTGGGAGCGTATCGAGCAAGCCATGGAGCAGGACTTGCCCCTTACCTGCCAGGTCTTGGCCTGCAAGAAAGGCGGTTATACCGTGTCTGTCCTTGATACCTACGCCTTCCTCCCCAACACGTTGACCCACTACTACCGATCACACACTCCCGACCGTGTACTGGGCAAGCAGCTGAAAGTGCATGTGCGTTCTGTCAAGAACACACAAATCATGGTGTCGCACAAAGAGTTTCTCGATGAAGCCTATAGCAAACTTGCCATAGGCGATGTGTGCGATGCCGTGGTGGCCAAGATACTTGATGGTCGTTTGCTTGTCTATCTTCCCGATAACGAGCTGTATGCGACCGTGTCCATGTCCGAACTCTCTTGGAGTCTGGAGGACACCATTGCCGACTTCTGCCCTGGGCAACAGGTAAGGGTACGTATCACCAAGAAAGGCGGCCTCGAAAAGATTCGTGCCAGCATCCGTCAGGCCGAGGAAGCCAACCCGTATGAAAAGTGCATCAACGACTATCATGAAGGCGATGTGCTGCAGGGCGTGATCATCAACGTCCTTGACTTCGGGGCGTTCGTGAAACTCTCCGAAGGCGTTTCGGGCTTGCTTCACCGCTCGGAAGTGCGTTGGGATGAGCCTGCGCCCAACATGAAAGACATCTTCAAGTTCGGTGATAGGGTGAAGGTCGTTATATGCCGCATCGACCATGAGCAAGGTCGCCTCTTCCTCAGCATAAAACGTCTTGATACCACAAAACTATCTGACGTGTATAAGGCTGGAAGCATCCATTCGGCACGAGTAATGCTGGTGACGGATAAGTTCGTCACCTTAGAGCTCCCTTACGAGGTGAAGGCGCAAGTCAGAATGCTCCGCTTCGCCAAGGCAGGTGTGAAGCCAAAAGAAGGGGAAGAAGTAGAGGTGCAGGTAGTGACCTACACCCCTGAAAGCAACAACATCAAGGTGGCTTTGCGCCTGGAACAAGCAGCATAGAAAGCCACCTAACCACATCATAAAAATCGGGTTATCGAGCAAACACAAGCTTGACAACCCGATTTTTTATGTTTAGCAACATGTAAAACCAACAAAATCGTGATTTCCAGAGGTAAAAAACACTTCTGACCTACAATTTTCGAAGCGAACATGCGGAAAATTCTCACTTTTTGTTTAACTTTGCACACATAGTAAATATATAACCATATGGCAAAACATGGATATAAGAATCGAATCAGAGTCGTTTTGGCTGACCGAAATGTAACCAACCGAGCATTGGCCGATAAAATGGGAGTCAGCGAAATGACTGTCTCTCGTTGGGTAACCAATCGATTTCAGCCCTCAATGTCGCAGTTTGTGGAAATCTCTATATTGCTGAACGTTGACATAAAGGAACTGATTGAAGTTGATCCAATTGAAATTAGCGGAATTGTTGATGAACCAAGAATTGGTTATGGTTCCAAAAGTCTGAGAGTAAGTGCTGAATGATTCAAATATATCATAGTATTCTGTACTGCTGCTTGTTGGTGTTGACATGAGTTCATGGCCAAGGACAATATCGCAATCAGCTTAAAACTAACAATAATTTAGTATGGACAACGTACAAAAGATAGAAGACTCTTTATGGGAAGCTGCAGAAAAACTTAGAGTGGATAGTGGTTTGAAATCTACACAATACTCTACACCGCTTCTCGGTTTAGTATTCCTACGCTTTGCTTCTATTAAATATGATAGATTCAAAGAAGAAATTGAAGCAGAATATAATCGCTTCAAAGGTGGTCGTAATGAGAAACGTATAGAAGATATAGCTCTACAAAAATGTGGCTATTATTTGCCGCCTCAATCTCATTTTGATTACCTGCTTTCATTATCAGAATCAGAAGATATTCCTTTGGCTATTAAGAAGGCAATGGAAGGCATTGAAGAATTTAAGCCTGAATTAGTAGGTTCTTTGCCTAAGGAAGAATATTTAAACCTTGAACCTTCTACAGAAGACGATGAAACGGCAGCTGTACGCGACTATTCGCTTCCTGCATCGTTGCTTAAAATCATCAATCGAATCCCCAAAGATGTGTCAGGTGATGTTTTTGGAAAGGTGTATGAATATTTTTTGGGTAAGTTTGCTAGTAACGAAGGCAAAGGCGGTGGTGAATACTACACGCCTCCCAGTGTTGTACGCCTTATGGTAGAAATGATAGAACCCTACAAAGGTAAAATTCTTGATCCTGCATGTGGCTCAGGTGGTATGTTTGTACAGAGTGCCGACTTTGTAGCCAGAAGCAACGCTAAGCCAGATGAAATACGAGTGTATGGTGTAGAACGTGAAAGTGAGACGGTAAAGCTTTCACGTATGAACATGTTTATACATGGCCTCAGTAGTGAGATTGTACAGGCCAATAGTTACTATGCCGATCCTCATAACTGTTATGGCGATTTTGACTATATATTGGCCAATCCTCCTTTCAACGTGAAGGATGTGAACTATGATAAAGTGAAGGACGATCGTCGTTTTAATACGTTTGGTGTCCCTAAGAACAAGACGAAGGCTGGAAAGAAAAAAGATTCAGAAACCGTCCCTAATGCAAACTATCTTTGGATTAACCTCTTCGCCACCTCACTGAATGCAACAGGTCGAGCAGCTTTGGTTATGGCAAATGGTGCCAGTGATGCGGGTAAATCGGAAGCAGAGATTCGTAGTCGTTTGGTAGAAAATGGTATAGTCAGCTGTATGCTTTCATTGCCGAGCAATATGTTTTATACGGTGACTCTTCCCGCTACACTATGGTTCTTTGATAAAGCCAGATGCGAAGATAAACGAGTACTATTTATCAATGCATGTAATGTGTATCGTCAGATAGACAGAACACATCGTGAGTTTACTGCCGAACAAATAGCCAATTTGGCTTGTATTCGTCATCTATACCAAGGTGATAGTACTTATTACAACTCCCATGTTGAACAATACAGTAAGAAAATCGAAGAACTGAATGTGGCACTTGACGAAGCCTTGAAAGCGAAGAAGGCTGTATCCAAAGAAGTTCTTAAATTCCAAGAAGAGAATCCTGATAAGAATTTGACGAATGTTCTAAAGAAGAAGGTGGAGGATGCCGCACAACAGGTTGCTGACATAGAAGTTGAAATTGACTATTTCATTCAGCAACGTGACTGGCTGACTGACAACTTCCCTGGCGGCGTTTATCGTGATGTGATTGGTCTTTGTAAAGCTGCTTCAATTGAAGAAATTCGCGAGCAGGATTATTCACTTAACCCTGGACGTTATGTGGGTGTATCTCTTGATGTCGAAGACCGCAATGACTTTACTGCTGCAATGGGTGAACTAAAACAGACACTAACATCGCTAAATGATAAAAGTCAAGAGTTGATGAATAGTATAATGGATAATCTTAAAGAATTGGGAGTATGATGATAGATTGTACACTTAAAGATGTTGCCACATCGATTCAGACCGGACCTTTCGGCTCTCAACTTCATTCTTCAGATTATTCAGAGGAAGGAACTCCTGTTGTTATGCCACAAGATATTGTGGATGGGCAAATTTCGGAATTAAAAATTGCACGAGTTGATGATAGTCATGTAGAAAGACTGGCGAGGCATAAACTCAAACAAGGAGAAATCGTATATCCGCGTAGGGGGAATTTAGCTAAGTGTGCGTTTATAACCCCAAATGAAGAAAATTGGCTTTGCGGTACTGGATGTCTTAAAGTGACGATAGACACGTCTAAAGCGAATCCTAAGTACATATATTTTCATCTTCAGCTTCCAGATTCTGTATCATGTATTGAAAACGCGACAATAGGATCAACAATGCCGAATCTTAACACAGGCATCTTGGGTAACGTAAGATTAAAGTTGCCGAATATTGATATTCAGAACAAAATCGTCGATATCCTTTCCCTGTACGATGAACTTATTGCAATCAATCGTAAGAAGATTAAAGTATTGGAGGAAATGGCTATGCGTACCTATCGTGAATGGTTCGTGTATATGCGATTCCCTGGATATGAGCATACACCTAAAGTAGATGGATTACCACAAGGATGGCAATGTTTAGCTATAAGCGATATGCTTAGCTCCTATATTGGAGGTGGTTGGGGTGAGGAAGACGCATCTGAGAAATTTTGCAAACCAGCGTTTGTAATACGTGGTTCAGATATACCGTCTATCCTTCAGGGTATTCCCAACTATGATATTTACCGCTATCATTCCAAGTCCAACTTGAAAAGCAGGAAGCTTAATTCCGAGGATATTATTTTTGAGATTTCTGGTGGTAGTGACTCACAACCATTAGGACGTAATTGTATCATTACAAATAGTCTGTTGCATTCATATGGTGGTGACGTTATCTGTGCAAGTTTTTGCAAACGTCTCGTTCCCAAACAAGATATGTCATTCTTTTTGTACACATATCTGCAACAAATCTATCGAATGGGGTTGTTGGATACGTTTTGTGTACGTACCACGGGCATCAGTAATTTTAAGTTTGAGGCTTTTATCAAGTTTCAGAAAGTTGTTGTCCCATCAAATGAATTATTGATCTCATTCAACAAGATAGCTTCTCCTATATATGAGGAAATATCTACGATTGGGAACCAAATATGTCATATTTCAAAAATGCGTGACAAGCTGCTTCCTCAACTAATGCGTGGCAAGTTAGAAATAAAAGCATAAAGAGTAAAGCTTATGAGATACTTTATTAAGGAAGACGACATAGAACAAGAATTGATAGATGTATGCATGAATGAATTGCATTACGACCATCATTTCGACTGCATGAATATCGACCATCTTCATCGAAAGAATGAGGTGGAGGTACTTAACCTTGACGTACTGCGCCAAGCCATTCGTAGCGTCAACAATGAAGCAACAGATCGGCCGCAAGGTATGACAGATGCAGAAGTGGAACAAGCCATTGATGCAATTCGTGCTTCCGACTTAAACGTGGATGGGCATATCCTTAACCAACGTATTCTCACAACCATCATAAGTGGCTGTCGTATGCAGGTGTTGCAAAGCAACGGACATAAGGAGTTGCGTACTGTACACTATATTGACTGGAAAGAAGGCAATGCTGACAATAATCAATTTGATGTAATCAATCAGCTTTGGATTCAAGGTCAGGTGTATCGTTTGCGCCCTGATGTCATTGTGTATATCAACGGCATTCCTCTTGTGACCATTGAACTCAAAGACAGCAACATTCCTGTTAGAGAAGCCTATGATAACAACTTAACTCGTTATAAAGCTGCTATACCTCAGATTATGGCTTATAACGCATTCCTTGTAGCCAGTAATGCAACTAAGACCCGACTGGGTTCAACCTTTGCTGACTGGACCTATTTTTCACCATGGTTTCGAGCATCTGAGGATGAGAAAGCCGACAAAGAACAATTGGAGGCCGATAAAACAACGCTCGATGCTATGGCGAGAAGCCTGTTGAAGAAGGAAAACTTGCTGAATTACATAGCCAATTACATCTTGTTCTACAAAGGCACTAATAAGATTTGTGCTAAAAACCACCAATTCTTGGGCGTAAATCGTGCTGTAGAACGTTTCCGTTATCTGCAATTTGGTAAGCCCAAAGCAGATGAACAAGGTAAGATGGGCGTGTTTTGGCACACACAAGGTAGTGGTAAGAGTTTCAGTATGGTATTCTTAGCCCGCTATCTAAAGAATAGATTCCAAGGCAACTACACATTCCTTGTTATCACCGACCGTGAGGACCTTGACGACCAAATTTATCGAAATTTCCTACATAGTGGCTTTATGAGTGAGCAGGAAGATTGCCGTCCTCAATCGAGTGAACGCTTGCGTGAAATGCTTACTGAAGACCATCGGATTCTCTTTTCACTGATTCAGAAGTTTCGTTATGACAAACGCAAGAAATATCCTGTATTGTCCGAGCGTGACGACATCATTGTGATGATTGATGAAGCGCATCGTACCCAATACAAATCACTTGCTGAAAACCTACGTGCCGGTCTTCCTAATGCCAAGTATATGGCATTCACAGGTACACCGCTTTTCGGAAGCAAACAGCTGACCAATCGTTGGTTTGGAGCTACTGTGAGTGAGTACAATTTCAGTCAAGCTGTAGCTGATGAATCAATCGTCCGCTTAACCTATCGTAACCACCTCCCCGAAGTGCAGAATGAAAACCCCACTTTTGGTCAGGACTTTATCGACATTATATCAGATGAAGAGTTGGACGAAGACCAACAGAGGCGTTTGGAACAAGAATATGCCAAAGAACTTGAGGTGCTGAAACGTCCTTCACGTTTGGATAAAATAGCAAATGACATCGTTGAGCATATCACAAAACGTGGCTTCCTTGGCAAGGCCATGGTGGTGAGTGTTGACCGTTTTACTGCTGTGAGAATGTACGACTTAGTACAAGCTAAATGGCAGGTCAAAATCTCACAGATTAACCATACCCTAATGTCACTGTCCTCAAACAGTGAAGAGTATCAACGATTGCTGAAAATCAGAGACTGGATGCGAACAACCGATATGGCTGTTGTCATCAGTGAAAGTCCTGGTGATACGGAAAAATTTACCGCTGAAGGACTGAACATCAAACCTCATCGTGACCGTATGAATAGCGTAAACGAGGAAGGGCAAGAGCTACAAGACTTATTTCGTGATGAGAGTAATCCATTACGAATTGTTTTTGTTTGCTCTATGTGGCTTACGGGTTTTGACTCTCCTATGGTTTCTACGCTATACATGGATAAGCCGCTTGCCGGCCAAAACCTAATGCAGACTATCGCACGAGCCAATCGCAGAACCTCAACCCTTGATGTTTTTGGTCGTGAGAAAACTTGTGGACAGATAATATCCTACTGCAATATTTTTGGTAGCCTCAAAAAAGCCTTTGCAACTTATGGCGACTCTCCTGAGGATGACGGAACATCTTCTGGCGATGAAACAAGCGGAGGTGATAGCCAAGGCGGTGCAGCTATGACATTGGATGAGTTGTATGCGAAACTACACGAAGCAATCAAGTTCTGCGTAAAATGGTGCAAGGATTTGAATGTTGACTTGAATATGATATTGACACAAAACAAGGTGTTCTCCCAAATATCATTATTCGAGCAATATGCGGACACCCTTATCAATCCGAAAGAGCGTAGAGCACAGTTTAATGCTTACGACAATACCATCAATCAACTCTATGAAGAATGTCTGCCTGACATCATTTCGAAGAAAGATGAGTTCGTCATGGCAGAAGTCATCCATTATCTTCGCCGTGTGTTGGATAACTCTGTTGACAGGAGAAGCCTTGACTCAGCTCGTCGTCGTATAAAGGACTTGCTCAATCAAAGCGTTGTGCCAAAAGGTACAGGCCCGATAGAATCGAGAGAGTTCACAATCAAAGAGTTTGGCGAGTTTGATTTGAGTCGTCTTGACGTAACACAACTTCGCGAGGAGTTCAGCAATGCCACATGCAAAAATCTGGAGATTGATGATCTGCAAGGTTTCATTGAGCAGAAGCTCGGAGCGATGCTAAGTCAAAATAGCGAACGAAAGTCCTTTGCTGAAGCTTTTCAGGAAATCATCAACCGTTACAATGCAGGTAGTATAGAAACCGAACAAGCCTTTGATGAGTTGATGAAGTTCTTCTCACATATGAGTGAAGAACAGCGTCGAGCATCTCAAGAAGGCTTGACCGAACAGGAACTTGAAGTATTCGACATTCTGCGTAAGGAGCAACTATCCAAAGAAGACGAACGAAAAGTGAAGTACGCAGCTCAAGACCTTCTCACAAAGCTAAAGGAACATGAAGCCGAGTTGTGTACTGTGGATTGGTACAAAGACAGTACCAAAAAACAGACCTTCTATTTCTTTGTTCGTGATACACTCAATGAGACATTGCCTGAATGTTACGACAGAGCCGTGTTTAGTCAAAAATATGAGGCACTATGTTCTCAGTTTGTCTATAAGGCAGCAGCTAACAACGGTATGTTATTCACCTGCTAAAGGAATCGATTATGGTTATTAAGAAGCAACATATCATATCTTGGTTGTTAGATGAAAGCTTCATTGCAACAATGGACAAGATTACTATTTCAAAGACTGACAATCCCACCCATTTAGGGTATCTGATGAATGGACTCAAATGGTTGTCTGAGGTAAGAGAAAGCAAGCCCGACTGGGGCCTGCCTGAAATGCTTATGCCCTCATTTGAGAAAGTCATGAAGAAGAGTGCAAAGTCCTTTTATAACATAGACCACCAACTCTTTCAAGAGTTCTATAATGATAATGAATGTGGTATTTTGCTGCATAAGGACTTTGGCACCATCGTGTATGGTTTCGGTGAAAACACACTGTACGTTTGGCTTTTCAAGACAGTCAATGGCTACAGTGTCCTCTATAATTACTTCTATTATGAATCAACCGAGGCAAATACACGAAAAGTCTTCTGTTGGCCGACACTATTGGATGACCCTCAGCTCTATGATACGAACAATGAGGAACGTAATGAATTGTATTCTTGCGTAGCCAATCTCCTTATCACCTATCTTGCTGTCAAGAAGTACGCCGAAGTTGAAACGATTGTAGTTCCTGCAAATACGATTAAGATTGTTGAGGACACCATTCAAGGCTACAAGCATAAAGACAAGGTTAAAAATGATAGTGGCCAAAAGGTCATTATTATGGATTCTCGTTGGTTCGTAAAGATTATCAATGATAACGACATTTTTGTCCGTGGCTTTTTCCGATTGCAAAGAAAGAAAAACGCAGCTGGTGAATGGTATAAAGAACTGATCTTTGTCGATTCGTTTGTAAGGCACGGCTACCATCGAAACGCTAAAATAGAGGATGATACAACCGAGAATAACCCTAATGATAAAAGCATATGAGAACAGTATTGGTATTCCTTTTCTGCGCCATTTCATATTTTGCAAATGGACAGACTTATAAAATGTATGCAACGCAAAACTTGCATAATCAGTTGCGATTAAATACAGCAACTGGTGAGGTAAAACAGATACAAGACGATGGACAATCTTGGACTATTGGTGAAGCTGTTGAAGAGTATGGCTCTAAAGACGGTCGCTATTGTTTAGCCAAGACACAAAATATGTGGACTTTTCTCATGTTAGATACCTATTCTGGTAAAACATGGCAAGTCCAATTTAGCGTAAAAGGCTCAGACTATATGTTCCGTGTTCCACTGCAAGGGTATTCATTGGCATATCCGGACACCGAATCTATATGGACTAATCGCTTCCAGCTATTTGCTACAAAAAACATGTGGACATTTATCTTGCTCGATTCATACAGAGGAAGATTATGGCAGGTTCAATATAGCTCAAGTGACCTTGATAACCTCATGTGTATTCCCATTAACGAGACTGATTTAGTCAGCAACGTGGAAAAGTGCACTTTCACCATTCAACCGTTGACGAGTATGTATCAATACTATTTAATCAATGAGAGCAATGGTGATATGTGGAAGTTTCAGTGGAGTACGAAAGGTGGAGATTATCGCTGGATAAACAAAGTCAATTAGAAGTTGAAAAGTTATGATTTGTAGGACAAAGGAAATAGAAATACCTCAGGACAATCCCTTCCTGAATTGTAAGCTCCAACGTGAAGCTTACGCCATCATTCTAACAAAGGTCATCAGCCAGTTAGAGGAAGGTGGTGTACTCTCTATTTGTGGAGAATGGGGAACAGGTAAGACCACATTCGTGAAGATGTGGGAGCAGCAGTTGAAAAACCAAAATTTTCAAACGCTGTATTTCAATGTGTGGGAACATGATTTCATGTCAGACCCACTCATTGGCATCATTACTCAGTTTCGTAAGCTCGTTCCAAATGACGGAGCCAAGCAAAAGCTTGCCGAGATTTCGAAGTCCTTCATGACCATTGTAACAGGGATGGCTCCCAAAATAGCGAAAGGCATTGCTACTCATTATATCGGAGCGGAGGCAGCAGAAGCAATAGAGGCAGGTATGTCCAAAGCATCTGACTCTTTTGATGCTATATTGAACAAGTTTGAGGAACAAAGCAACTCCATCAACGAGTTCAAAGACAGTCTGCGCAACTATGTTGATCTTGTATCTCCTGACAAACCCATCATCTTCATCGTTGATGAGCTTGACAGATGTAATCCTCATTATGCCGTAAAGACGCTTGAACGAATCAAGCATCTGTTCAATATCCCTGGTATTATTTTCGTCCTTTCCATCGACAAGGAACAGCTTTGCAATTCCATTAAAGGCTACTTTGGAAGTGAACAGCTCGATGCAAAAGAATACCTAAAAAGATTCATAGACTTTGAGTATCAGCTACCTAAGCCTACTTTGAAGCGGTATTGCCAGTATCTATATGGCCTATATGGATTTGACCAGTTCTTCGAAAGTGAACAAAGAAAGAATTACTCTATCCAATCAAATGAAAGAGAGGATTTTTTGCAAATGGCTGTCACTCTATACTCATGTATGAATATCAATCTACGACAGATTGAAAAGCAGTTTACACATTTGCGGATAGCCATCCAGAGTTTTAGAGCTGATAAATATGTTCATCCTGATGTAATCGTACTGCTGGAGTATTTCCGTCAAAAGCATTATGACTTTTACAACAGGATGTATCATAAGCAATATACCATTGACGAGTTAGTTGAGAGGTTAGAGGAATATCTCCCCAACACTCTTCTTTCCTATGATGGAAGTCACGATGCGCAAGCTCATAGCTTCATGTTAGGCGTAAGCAAATTGATTTGCTGCTATGCTGAGGACGATATTAACAGAAGTCACGCCATCAAACTTGTAACTGAAGGGAACGAGTCAAAATTGCTTTTCAAGTGCAACATCTTCAACCAAGAACATCTTTTGCGCTTTATAAAGTTTTATACGGAAAGAGCTCCATTCCAAGGAATCTTTGACATCAGAGTCCTTATGGATCATCTTGAACTACTCAATGATTTCATCGTGAATTAGTCCACATAAGAAGGTAATTGAACAGCGATATAACAAGATTTGAACTCAAAAGACCTTTGATTTTAGTTGTCGTTGATAACTTAGGATAGGGCATAAAGAAGATATTTGTATGAAAGAAATACCCATATATATTAACGGTGAGGGTTATTCCACATGCGACACCGGCATTACGGTGGAAATGTGGAAGGCCTTTCTGCGTGACGGCAATCTAATGAATCCCGAGCGCATAGACATGCTGGTCAAGTTCTATAATGAGCCTGACCACAAGTCCACCTGCCGCACTTTAGCAGAAAAGTACGACAATGAGACCGTATCTGCCCCTCAGAAGTACAACTCCCACAATACCCATTTAGGCCAAGCACTTTGCAAACAACTCGATATGGTTGTAAAGCGCCCCAATAACGAAGGAGACTGTTATTGGATTATCGCCATGATGGGCAAAGACCTTGGGAACAACTATTTCGAGTGGAAGTTGCGCCCTGAGTTAGTGCAAGCGATGGAAGAATTAACCGTGCCTTGCGCTGACCTTGGTTCGTTTATCAACACCACCAATAATGCATTAGGCGAGTTCGTTGATACCTTTCGTTATGCTCGTAAAGAAATTGCCACATTAAGCCGTGCATCCCGAGGAGGCATCCTTTTCAAATACGATGATGACAGTAGGGATTGGGCTATTAACGAAGGAGGCGGCACTGAAATCCAGTATCACATCTTTCTGCGTGGGACTAAAATTGGTTATGGATTAGGTTTCAACACCCAATATGTGCCCTTTGCCAATGATAAGTCCCCAGTGGGTTATATGCAACCCTACGTGGATGCCTATTTCAAAATCAAGGACACCTATCCGACAACCCTATTGAAAGCAAACGGATTCGATTGGATTGAAGGAAGCGAAGACGATCTCCATCATTTAGAGCACAACTCCTATTATCTGTTGGCTCGTACCATCGATATAGATAATGGCCAAATCAAATGGGTGGACTTCCAGACCATGTTGTCCTACCTGAAAGGACCCATATTCCGAATGTATAAAGACATCTTCAAGAACAAACAAAAAACCGAAGGAGGAAAGAAACAAGCTATGGACACAATAGAACCACTATATAAGTTGCTATGTCACAAGAAGAACATCATTCTTCAAGGCGCACCGGGAACAGGTAAGACATACGCCACCGCATCTATCGCTGTCCGTATGTGTAACAAAGACTTCAATGACTTTGCCAACCATGACAAGGTGATGGAAGAATATGAGCGTTTGCGTGAAGAAGGCCAGATAGCCTTTTGCACCTTCCATCAATCCATGGACTATGAAGACTTTGTGGAAGGACTCAAGCCCGAGGTAAAAGGCGAAGGTGTGGAATACAAAGTGGAGAACGGCATCTTCAAGACCATCTGTGAGAAAGCCCAAACCAACGACGATTCAGACATCATCAAGTGCATCGACAAGTACTTGCAGTCCGTCAAAGGCTATGCCAACCGTAAGACCATACCCTCGTTGACAGGCAAATCAGCTTTGTTGGTATGGTGGAAAGAAGGAAACGACACGATAAGCACCCGAAGTGTGCTTTCAAAGTCCGAAAAGGGCGATGAGTATTCACCCTCGCCGCTCAACATTGAAAAGGTCAAGATGCAAGCCATCGGCGAAGGAGTGGAAAATAACTGGCAGCACTATGCCCAAGCATTCATCAACGCTGTGAAGAAAGAGTATCAGCTGGAGAAGCAAGTGTCAAACAAGCCCTTCATTCTCATTATAGATGAGATAAACCGTGGCAATGTTTCCAAAATCTTCGGTGAACTTATCACCTTGCTGGAAGCTGACAAACGAACAGGTGAAGGCAATCACACCATCAGCTTAAAACTCCCTTATTCAAAGGATGACTTCACTGTGCCCTCCAATCTGTATATCATCGGTACGATGAATACCACAGACCGTTCTACAGGTTCTATCGACTATGCGGTAAGAAGACGTTTCGCCTTTGTGACGCTTGCCCCCAGTGCCGATGTGATAAAGAATTGGTGCGAGGCGAATGCCATTCCCGATGATGTAAAGGATGCATCCTTGGCGTTATTCACTGAAATCAACGGCACATCTGCCGAGGACAAGCAATCCTTCATTGCCAGCCATAAAGCCGCTGACTTTGAGTTAGAAGATTTGATGGTTGGTCATAGCTATTTCATGGCCAAGGACATGGAGACCTTGAAATTCAAGATGAAGTACGAGGTCGTTCCCTTGATAAAGGAATACCAGAAAGACGGTATTTTGAAGTCCGTCAAAGGCGATAAAGCCTATTTTGAGAAATGGATGAACGCTGAATGTAACCATCAAGCTGACCAGTAATGCGCGAACACGAAAAGATACCATACGATTCCTTTGCCCAACAAGCCTATTGGGGTGAAGGAATGCGTCTTCCAGGCCAAAGCAAAGGTCTGGACAGATGGTTCTTTCAGTGGCAGTGGCGCAATACCATGAGGGCAGAAGATGAGATCGACTCTGACGAGCCCGTCATCACCGAGTCCGGCTATTACGCCTCCTACGTCATTGGAGCGCAATGGTTCGACGAAGAGAATACCATGCCCCTTGTAGTAACCACCAAGTATGGTTGTGACCGCATCGACTTCCTGAAGATGTTCAGCGTCTGCTTCAACAGTGGCATCGAGGCTAAAGAGTTCTCAAAAATCTATGCCGTTGATATGGAGCAGCCACGCATCAAAGCCCCCGAGCTAAAGAGCGTGCTCAGTCCCCTCATTGTCGCCCATTTCCTCTCCATCGTGAAGGAAATCGTCAAGCGAGGACTGAAAAAAGACTATGTCCAACGAGAGGACAACCTCAAAAAGGTCAAAGGCCGTATTGCCATCTTCCGCAATGAGCGCATGAACATTCAGAAGGAGCGATACGACAAAGTCTTCTGCCAATACCAGGAGTATTCGGAGGACACCGTTGAGAACCGACTGATAAAGAAAGCCCTGCTGTTCTCCCAGCAGATATTGCAAGTCGCCGGTCTTTCTCCCAGTTTGCTCCCCCTGCAGCACACCGTCCATGAATGCCTATCAGCCTTTGCCAATGTCAATGACCAGATAGAAGTGTGGGAAGTGAAAGCTATCAAGCATCACAAGATATTCAAAGAATACGATGATGCCATCAAGCTGGCCCAGATGATACTCCATCGGTATGACTACAACATCACCAATATCACCACTGCCGAGGAAGAGGAGTGCCCCGTCTTTTGGATTGATATGGCCATGCTCTATGAGCACTATGTGTTGGGACTGTTACGAGAGGCATACGGAAGCCTGATACATTATCAAGAACGAGGCCACACCGGCTATCCAGACTTTGTGTGCTATTCCCCGCAGGTCGTATTGGACACCAAGTATATTCCCCGCTTCTACCAAGGAAGTATTGACACCTACATCGTCAGACAGTTGAGTGGTTATAGCCGTGACAAATGGATATTCCCCACGCAGCCAGATGCTAACATCCCTTGTGTCATTATCTCCCCAATAGAAGGGGACGAGGAGAATCCTTTCAAGAACAAACCCTTGGAGGATTTTCTCCAGAAAGAAGACCGCCATCTTTGGAACTTCCATCGGATAGCCGTCCCCTTACCCATGTTGAACGAAAACTGATAACGCCATGCCCGAGCAACCCATCATACCCACCACTGCCAATCTCTTCAAACCATCAGAGATAATCGGCATCCTTCGCAATCACTTGGCCACCGGTCAGGTGAATCAGAAGGTTGTGTGTCTTCGAGGCATCTACTTCAAAGGCACCTACATCAACCAGTACTTCCATACCGCTAGTGACAGGCTTGTTGATGAAAGCACCAGTGACGAACTCACCCTCTCCATGCCTCTCAATCTGAGAGAAGGCTATGAGAACGGCAATGTTATCACCGTCCATGGCATCCTTGACCGTACCATCACCAACAAAGGATTGATACAAATCGTCCTGAAGGTGACAGAGGTAGAGAAACTCAAAGAACTGGCCGTATCTGAGGATGAAATCAAGCGCACCGAGCTACGCCGTATCAAGTCCGAGAAAGGTTTCAAGAACGTCGATAACATCCTTGAATCCCTATTGTATCAAGCCAAGCGTCCGCAGGTCGCCCTGGTCTATGCAGAAACCAGTATCACCAATGAAGACTTTGAGAAAGGCGTACAAGCCGCACGCACCCATATCGACTTCACCGAATACCGTGAGTCCTTTGCCCGAACCAAAGTTTTCTGCCAAAAACTCAAGCAGCTTGACACCATGAACTTCGATGTTATCGCCATCATCCGTGGAGGAGGGGCTGGATTGGAAGCCTTGGATGAAGTCGAACTCTTGGAAACCTTGGTCAATATGAACACCGCTTGGATGTATGGAGCCGGTCATGAAGGTGAGAAACTCTTCATCCTGAACATAGCAGACAAAGCCATTGCCATCCCCCATGCCCTTGGCACCTATTTCCGTGACATTACCGACGGTGTCGTTCAGAAACGCAACAATTCAAGAGCCGCCTTGGTCAAAGAAGTCGAAGGTCAGTTCAAGAAACAGATTGAGGATTCCAACAAGAAGAATCAAGAACTCACCAAGCAGTTGGAAGCCTTGCAGAAACAGAACAAAGAGCAGACCGAGGCCTCCAATAAGAAAATAGAGGAATTGACCAAGGCGCAGAAAGAGCATGAAAAGGTCGTGAAGGAGATGACCGAGCAACATAAGAAAGCTACCGAAGAAGCCAACAAACTTCACAAGACCCAGAACGAGACCCTACAAAAGGCCAACACCCAGTTGCAAGAGCAGTTGAAAACTCAGGGCAAGACCTTGACCGACCTGCAAACCCAACAGCAAAAGCAGCAAGGTGAGTTCAACAAAAGCCTTGGGCAAATGCAGGAGACTAACAAAGGACTTCAAGCCTCTGTAAACAAGATGACCGGTGAGCTTATGACAGCCAGACAACGAGTGACGGAGCTTGAAAGCCAAAGTTCAGGTAGCACCGGGTATATCATCGTTATCATTATCTTGATAATCCTGATGATTATAGGTTTTAGTATGTAAAGATGTCCCAAATTCATAAAAGCAACTTAATAAATTCGACAATATGGCATTAAATACAGAAATCATCCTGACCCTTCAGCAGTTGAAGGGATTCGGAACAAAAACAATCATTGGCATATCCCAAATAGGTGAGGATATAAACACTATTGAGGAATTATGCCATTCTTGGAAGTCTCGCAAAGGCAAGAGATTTGAGTCTATCTCTACTGAAGACTTGTATTCAGCAAACAAAGCCGCATTGAGGGTTTTGGATGCTTGCCAAAGAGAAAATATAGGCATCATTTCTTATGATGAACCTTTGTTCCCTACTATGTTACGCAATTGCATCAATGAAGAGGGAAAGGAAGACCCTGCCATACTATTGTATTACAGAGGGAATATCGATGCGCTCCAAAAGCCGGGCATTGCTGTTATTGGAACAAGAGAACCGACTCCCAATGGAATAAAAGCAGGAAACTTTTTCTCTGCTGAATTCGCGAAACAAGGCTTCAATATCGTTTCAGGACTTGCCATTGGCTGTGATACCACAGGACATGAAGGAGCCTTGTCGGTTGGAGGTACAACTACAGCCTTTTTGGCCAACGGCTTGGACTGGAACTCTATTTATCCCAAGGAGAACCTTGAACTGGCAAAAAGGATAGTTGAAAACGGTGGTCTTCTCCTTTCTGAATACCCTATCGGCCAAACTTGCAACAGGTACAGTCTTGTCGCACGTGACCGATTACAAGCAGGTTTGTCGTATGCCACCATTGCTATTCAAACAGGAATAAAAGGCGGTACTATGCACGCAGTCAGAACCACGCTTGAAGCACATAAACCCTTGTTTATGGTAAAATTCAAGAGCGCAGAAGACAACAATCATGAGAAAGTTCAAGGTAACAATCAACTGATTTCTGAGGGGAAAGCATTTCCGTTGGGAAGTGAGACTTTGACTGAAGCGATTGAAAGAGCAAGGGAGAGCATTAAAAATCCATCTGTGACCCAGGTACAAGGTCGTTTTTTTTAATAAAGCGTTACGATTATGAGAAGCATTATATTTGATTTGGATTTGACTTTGGTTGACACGACTTGCCTTGAAGAGGCACGTCATGAACGCAACTGGCAGAAAGCATACGGATTGATACCACAGACATCATTGTATAAAGGTATTCAAGAGGTGCTTGATGTTATCGCTAAGTTTGGGATTAAGACGGCTATAGTAAGCACGTCACCTCGTCCCTATGTAGAAAAGTTGGTGGAATACTATAAGTTGCCGATTCAACATATAGTAGCCTATCATGATGCCAAACCGATCAAACCCCATCCTGCCCCGATGCTAAAAGCCTTGGAGCTGATGGGCATTGAGGCAAAGGAAGCCATTTCTTTCGGTGACAGAGTTATTGACATACAAGCGTCCAATGCAGCAGGTGTTGAAAGTGTAGCTTGCTTTTGGGGAACAAAGGAAAAAGGAGACCTTCTCCGTTCCGGTTACTCTCATGCTATTGTCAGACCAGATGAAATACTAACTTTAATAAGGTAAGAGACTATGCTCAAAAAAATGCCGATAATACCCCCAAGGTTTGTGGATGGAGTAGAAAAGCTCCACGCACAACTACATGATGCCTATTCCAAGGCTCAGAAACTATTTGGTTCGGTCTTAGGAACATCTTCTGTTCCCAAAGGTGGAAGCTTACATTCAAAAAGCATTCGTATTTTGGTCGATTTTAACGAGACCCAACCCGAAGACAAATTAACCGGGTATTTTGTGTTTGGCTGGACAATCGCAAGATTTCTCCCAATTACATTCGACATGGCCTTATTGTTTCCGGTTCATAATCATGGAGGAGGGGATATACCTACACGTTCCGGCATCACATACGATAAAATATTGAAATCAAAGCGGAATCGGGATGTCGTATTATTTAACTTCATGAGAATCGAGTATGAGGATTCCCCTTTATACTCAACAAGTATGATGGCTGATTTCCTTTCACGCTATGCGGATAAAATAGATGATGTAGGACAACTATATTTTCCCACTGATCTAACAGACCTCAGTGTCATTGATATTCCTAAAGCATATACGGAAAGAAGTTATACGTTGGTCGGGGAGAGATACTATTCGCCTTATGTAACAAAAGGTGAAGCCTATTGTGTCCTCTTTGCCCAGTTTGACAATGAATATGACTCTAATGCGATAAAAGTACTGCGATGGTTCCCCGTACAAAAGGGAATAGAAGCTGAACAAATGATGGGTTTGGAACCTGATGGAGGTGATGTGTTCTTCGAGTTGGGGTATATATCCCGACAGGAAAATTCCGAACTGCACTCTTTTATGGTTGAAAATCATTCACAACTACTATTTGGGAAAAAGGAAGGAAACTCAATAACCCTATTAGGCGGAGTGAAGATGTTCAAGTCCAATGATTTGAAGTACCCAAGATGTTTATATAAAATAGCTTTGAAATGAATGCCTTATATACTTACATATTCAAACATAACCGATATAAAGAAGTAATCGCTTTGTCTGATGAAGCCGTTACTAAATACGGTAATGCCTATAAAGTTTGGGCTGAACATCAGAAATTTGTTTCAAGGGACACCTTTCAAGACAAAGAAGTAATTGCCAACCACCTATCTGACATTCAGAAAATTGATGGTTGGATAAAGAAATGCGCCAAACTGAAATCATCCAAGTTGGATGGAATGCTTTGGCTCTTTAGGGAAAAAGGCTACCAGTCCATCCCTGAGCTGCATTATGAGGAATACAAGTTCATTGATGAAAAGTCCTGCGACATAGAAATACTACAGAACTACTTTGATTCTTATTCTAAACTGATGAGAGAGAAAAAAGAGGCTGTAGATCGTTTTCTAAATGTATCGAAGTATAAACATTCTGACAATGAAATAAAGCGAATTGCTTGTTCTAAAGATGAAATAGATCAGATTGCTTTGACATTAAACAAAGTTCAACAGTGCCAAAGATTGTTCCCGAAGGCTTGGGAAGTCTTTGCTAAGGGGAGAAGTATCAATGAAATAGATCTTTATGAGTTAGATGAAATCTCTAAAGATAGTTTCGATACGAAAGAGTATTACATGAAATTGTATAAAGAGAAATATCTCCTTATTCAATTGATTATGGGAGAAAGCCTATGTCAAGTAAATTCATTTACGAAAGAGGCAATAGAACAGCATGAAGAAGTATTTTGCATATTGAGTTCCACTGAAATGGATGAAATGCATCCTTTCAATGAATCAATTCAACTTGAAGATACAAATCAATTAAAGCGTGCCATCCTCGATTCTCAAAAATATGGGGATGACTGTCTATTTGCTGATTCCTATTCCATTAGTAAGTTCTATGCTTTACGAGCAAATTTGGATAAGATTGGAACTTCCTTTGATGATGCTGTCGGAAAAGTAAAAGAAAATACTGATGCAATAAAAGCATATCACCAAGAGGAACAAGGTAAAAGTCAGGTGTTTATTGAAGATTATCTCCAAATTGTAACCGAAACAAGCCCTCTGTATAAATTCGTTGAATCATATAAACATGAGAGGGAAAATAGGCAAAAAGCTAAGCGGATTCAGCAATCATATTCCAAGGGGTTCTCAGCCATCTACGGAACGATGAATCTTGATACTTGTAAGATGCAATATATTCTTGGTATTATAAGTAATGAGTCTGAAATACAGAAGAAACACCAAGCTATAGAGGAGCAAGAACGAATCCGTATTGAACGAGAAAGACGATTACAAGAAGAACGAGAAAGACGATTACAAGAAGAACGAGAAAGGCAAATACAAGCTCAGCTGGCTGAAGAACGAAAAAGACAGGAGAAGGCACATTTATTAGAATGTGTTTCCAATTGGTATGTTCCCACTCATTCTTCAATAAGATGTTTCTCGATGTTTAATTACTATCCAATGACCTGTGATTTTGAAGCTGATGAAGATGAATGGGATATAAGGCGATTGATTTGGGACTTTAAGGCGAATCCCAATAGGCCTATATCTATCATCCAAATTATGCAAGCACATAGTCAAGCTGCACGTAAGGTTTCTACACAAATGTGCAAATGCTTACGATATTTCTTTGGTGAATCTATCAATCAGCTAACATTGGTTTGTATACCTTCATCGAAAAAAGAAGTCACAGCAAGAAGATATAATGATTTTTCCAAGATGGTATGCGAGAATTTGGGTATGCAAAATGCATATCCATATATTCAAGTTACGTCAGATGGTGAAGCTTCTCATTTAGGTGGAAGTGTAAAAGCAGAGATTTCAATAGACTCTGATTTTTTCAATGGTAAGTACGTATTGTTGTTCGACGATGTGATAACAAGCGGACGGTCAATGGAAAATTTAAAGTATAAGTTGGAAAGAGCAGGGGCGAAGGTAATTGCTGGTTTTTCTATAGGCCGAACTATTCATACCCGACAATTTAACAATCCTATTGATAATCTCGACCAATTTAAGCCTTGTACACAGCAACCAAATACATCGTATGATGATGATTTGCCCTTCTAATGTGAGCATATAGTGTGAATATAAAAGTTTTCTTATGAGCGTAGATTTATCTCTTATCATACCCAATGAGTGCCGTTCCGTCAAAGACAAGGAACACGCACGTCAATATTTTGAAGCATCCATGGAAAGAATTGCCAAGTATTTCCACGGAACCAAGGAACAGTTTATCACAGACGTTGAAATCATAGAAGAAGAGGAAGAATGCTTTGAAATTACCTATGGCTTTGAAGTACCCCTTTTGAACATCAGCGTCTATATGCACTCCGGCTATTGGGATATATGGCCGGTCTCCAGATATAGCCAATACTTCTATCCCTATTCCGAAGACCGATTTGGCAAGCCCAGGATATGGGCAAGAAACTACTGTTTCAATGCCCTGTTAGCATTCGGACGCAAAGACGGCTGGATATGCGATGAATATCACAGCTGGAACAGCTCCCTCGATACCGACTCCACCTTTGAGGATTGGAAGATCTATGAGAACGACACCGAGGATGGAACTATCTCCGAGTTCAACCTGATGGACTTTGCCGATGTAGATCCCGAGAACCAAAAATGGCCCGACTACCAAGCCAAGTACCACGATGACTTCAAGGAATGCCATGCCAATTTGGATGTCATTAAACAGATGTTCCCCGACTATGAAATCCTGAGCATGGGCTATCCACTCTCTGAATACGCTTTGGCAGCTAAAGAAGAAGGCTTGTACCTGCTCAATATGGAGACAGGAGAAAGCCTAACCGATTATCCCTTCACGAACTGCAATGCCAATTTCAACGGTGCAGGCGTGCAGCTCTTTCGAGGAAAGGAAAGTGCCTTCTTCAATTGCATAGGCAAGCAGCTCACCGATTACCGAGTTGGTGATTTCTCATGGGAATGGGACAGCAGAGACTGCAATTACTTAGGACAGATAGTCACCGATAAAGCAACCGGCAAGCGATTCCTCATAGATGGAACGCCCATGCCTGACAAAAACCAATAAACCTATGACTGATAAAGACTATATCGAATACGCCAAGGCCATCCATGAAGAGGTCTATGCAATGTCCACACCGATGATAGATGGAATGGCAGGCAAGGTGCTGACTCGTATCCGCAAGGAACAGAAAAAACTCTTCAAAATGCCCGAAGCATGGACAAGCGTCCTATCCAACATTATTGATGTTGTCGATGTTATGTCTGTACATGCCCATAAAGGCAGAATTTGGAGCGAAATGAACAAAGGACTTGAGAAGATACTTGACCAGTATATCATAGACAGGTATAACGAACTTGAAGCCAAGCACCACCTGATGTTGAAATACCGCTATGTTGGAAAGTTTAGCCTAACGACAGAGGTAAAGGAACGCATTTATGCAAGGCTTGGAGCTCATTACGACACCCAGAGAATGCAGAATATGCTTGAAAGATACCCAGATTTGAAAGAAGTATGATAAAGAAAGCTATAGACCAACTTACAAGTTGTGCCGAACGTAAAGAAATAGAAGATGCACTAAGGCATATTGCCGAAATAGTGCTAAAGGACTATATCCTGAAGTTTGGTGAGACATTTGTACAGCTGATAGAGATTGAGATGTACTACTACAACGAAAGTTGTTACAAAGACACCGCAATCCACAAGAGTGAGCAGCAACGCCACAGGTATGGAAAAGTGTACGTCCATCCGTCGGGGTTTGACATCTGTCTGTCCGATTCTGATGACTATTATCTAAGCTTCCTTGTAAGGTCAGCACGAGTCGGTAATACCAAAGTGGTTACAAGTGGACCTATCAACGTCCGCGAAGCTATAAAAAGGCTTGGTGTTGACCTTGAAAAGGATTTGCTTGAACTTATCGCTACTCCTGTCAACCCTCATGTGAATGTCTATTTTGCTACACGCAAAGGTCTTGGAAAATCAGTAATACCGGAGGACAATGCAGCCATGCTCAGTGCGGCATTGGGCGTATCTGGCAAAATGCTAATTCCTTCCGGCTTTGAAAAATATGCCTACTGTGAGCTTAAACGTCGTAATGTCCATGACAAAGAGACAGCTGATGCTTTATCACGAGAAATTATCGGTGGCAGAGTGGCAGGTATAAAAGAGTTTTACCAATAATAAATGGTCATGATTACTGAGATAGACAAAGACACCATATATTTCTCCAGCTTATTTGCACGCCATTATCCTGAGCTGTATGGAGAAATCAAGGACATTCTGACTAAAAACGGAGTGTCCAATGGTACTATCACGAATACTGCTGATTACTTCTGTCGCGACTATATGCCTGTTCAGATTGACATGCAGCACTATCTCCTGTATATATATGACCCAGACTATTTGAAGGAAGAACCAGAATATACCACGGACATAGAACTTGTTCTCAGCACCTTGAAAAAGATAAATGTTGAAGTGGTGAAAATTCCCTTGAAACTTGATGGTGGCAATATGATATTCTGCCAAGCTAAGAATCCATTAGATGAAACTTCATACATAGTTATGACCGACAAGGTTATGATCGAAAATGAAAGTTACAGCAAGTCAGAGATTGAAACCATCATCAAGGAACCACTGCTGAAAACTTGCAAGGATGTTGATATTCTTTGGCTACCATGGGATGAAAGCGAGAAATGCGGTCACACAGATAGCATCGTCCGATATGTAGGTATCGGGGAAACTGGAAAGCCTAAGGTGTTCGTAAACCTTGAAGTTTATGAGGAAAAGGATGCTAACGACATGTATGACATTCTATCTGATAAAATGGAGGTTGTAGAGATACAGCTGCCTGAATATGACGAATTAAGTTGGGCATACATCAATAGCGTGCAAACGGATGACATCATAATTGTGCCAGGCTTAGGCAATCAGAAAAACGATGCTACCGTTATGGAGCAATATGAAACACTCTTTCCTTACTATAAAGGCAAAATCTATCTTGTTCAGATGCGTGAGTACGTTAAAGAATGGGGTGCAGCCTTGAACTGTAGTACGTGGACGATAAAACAAAAGTAAGCTATGTTTGAAAAATATTTATTTCCAATAATTTACAACTTTCAGTGCATTGGCAATGGTGTACTGATAGGCAAATACTTCTTCACTGCGGCGCATGTCATCTATGAAGGAGCAGGAAATTGTATGGTTGAAATAAGCGGCAAAGTATTCCAACTGCGAGAAGACAACGCCTTAGCACTTGTAGCTGAACAAAATGAGGAGAAGCAATTGCTCTATGACTTTGCTATATATGAAATCGACTGCTTGCATAGCCCTTTCCAGCTAAGCCAAGAGACCCTTGAAGCCAAATCGTTTCTATATAGTTACAGCGTAAAGACACTGTATAATTCAAGTACCAATGAGGTCAAGCGACTGCAATTGCTAACCAATACAGGCAAAGTCTCAAACGAGAAGATAGGCAATATTCTGATATGTGATTTATCTGATAAACTCAGCGGAGGACAAAGTGGAAGTCCTGTCATGTTGGAAAAGAACGTGTATGGACTGCTTTGTGGCGATCCTGATGGAAAGAAAGAATCACGCCACTGTTTTTACACCTCTGGTGCTGCTATTGTTGAATATCTCCGAAACAATAAGCCTGAAGTTTATTCGCTTTTGTGTATGAAGTGTGTTTTCGCACTCCCTAAGAGTTGGAGGCGCATCGAAGAAGAGGCGAAGGCAAAAGAACGCTAAAGACAAGAGAAAAATATGTGGAATTGGATTCTTATTATCACAACAATATTCGCATTCCTTTGGTTCTTTTTAACTGGTAAATTCCCGCGATAACAAATGATAAAGATACGAGCCGTCATAGAACACATCACCTATCAGAATAGCGAGAATGGCTATTCCATCCTGAAGGGCAAGGTCAAAGACCATAACGACCTTGTCACCCTCGTTGGCACCATGTTAGAAGTACCTGTGGGGAGTGTGCTGTTGTGCGAAGGCGACTGGAAGATAGACCGCAAGTACGGCAAGCAGTTCATCGTGCAATCCTTTGAGGAAGTCATGCCTGCCACCGTCTATGGTATCGAGAAATACCTTGGCAGTGGCTTGGTCAAAGGCATTGGCCCGAAATTCGCCCAACTCATCGTCCGTCAGTTCGGCACCGACACCATCGAAGTCATTGAGACCGACATCGAGCGACTCTATGAAGTGCCCGGTATCGGCAAGAAACGTGTCGAGAAGATTCGGGAAAGCTGGGAAAAGCAGAAAGACATCAAGAATGTCATGCTCTTCCTCCAAGGCTATGGGGTCAGTACCGCCTATGCCGCCAAGATATACCGCTGCTACGGCAAGGAAAGCATCGACAAGGTCAATGAAAACCCATACCGTTTGGCCGACGACATCTGGGGTATCGGTTTCAAGACCGCGGACGGTATTGCCAATAAGATGGGCTATGAGAAGAACGACCTCAGACGCTGCAAGAGCGGCCTGACCTATACCCTCAGCCAACTCTCTGACGAAGGCCATGTCTATGCCGAGCAGGAACAGCTCCTGAAATCCGCCATGGAACTTCTTGAAGCCGACCAAGACCCCATCGTACAGGCTATGAAGGAAATGGTAGAGACCGAGCAGCTCATTATGGACGGCGATGTTATCTATCTCCCTCCGTTCTACTATGCCGAGATAGGCACAGCCAACAACCTGAAAGGTCTGATGAACTGTATGGGCAAGAAAGCCGCTCCCATCCAACCCAATATGGAAGCCATCACCTTGCAGACAGGCATTGAATACGATGAAGTGCAGGTAGCCGCCATTCGGCAAGCCGTCAATTCCAAGGTCATGGTACTCACAGGTGGCCCAGGTACAGGCAAGACCACCACGACCCAAGGCATTATCGCCGCTTTGAAAACCATGGGCTATAGCATTCTCTTGGCCGCACCTACAGGACGAGCTGCCAAGCGTATGAGTGAAGCCACAGGTATGGAAGCCAAGACCATTCACCGATTGCTGGAGTACAACCCTGCCGACGGCTATAAGCGCAATGACGAGAACCCGCTTGAAGGCGATGTGCTTATTGTGGACGAATGCTCTATGATAGACATCCTCTTGATGAACAACCTCGTCAAGGCACTGCCCGAGACCATGCACCTTATACTTGTCGGTGATATAGACCAGTTGCCCAGTGTCGGTGCAGGCAATGTGCTCCGTGACATCATAGATTCCGAAAGAGTGCCGGTCGTTAGACTGACACGCATCTTCCGTCAGGCACAGACGAGCCGTATTGTGATGAGTGCCCACGCCATCAATGAAGGCAAATTCCCCGATATTAGCAATGGCAAGGACACCGACTTCTTCTTCATCAAGAACGACGATGCCGATGCAGTGGCCACCGCCATTGTGGACTTGGTGAAGAACCGACTTCCCAAAGGCTATCATATGCCCCTGAGTAAGATTCAGGTGCTCACCCCTATGCAACGAGGCGTGGTCGGCTCTGCCAACCTCAATCTCATCCTTCAGGAAGCGTTGAACCCCACCAAGGAAGGACTGAGCCGAGGAGGATATAATTTCCGCAAGGGAGATAGAGTTATGCAGATACGCAACAACTACGACAAGGAAGTCTTCAACGGCGACTTGGGCTATATCGAGAGCGTCAATCAAGAAGACCGCACCCTGATGGTCAACTTTGAAGAGCGATTGGTGGAATACGAAGTGTCCGAGCTCGACGAGTTATCTTTGGCTTATGCGACCACTATCCACAAGGCGCAAGGTTCTGAATACCCTATTGTGGTTATGCCTGTACTGATGAAACACTATGTCATGTTGCAGCGTAACCTGATATATACCGGCATTACCCGAGCCAAGAAAGTCTGCGTGCTGATAGGCTCTACCAAGGCTTTGGCTTATGCCATCCACAACCTAACTGTAAGTAATCGAAATACCAAACTTAAAGAAAGGCTGCAATTATGACATAGCAAGCAATACCGACGATACTGCCAAATGGAGTCTGGTGCTCGTTACTCAGCAAAATGGATAACAAAGGAGGTAAAATTGTACATGTCTGCAAAAATGGCTACCTTTGTATCAATATGAACCATTATTTATCAGTGACTTAAAAACCAAAGATATATGAATATACGAATTATTTACTTTTTCCTGTTGGCTTTGCTGTTAACAGCGTGTGAAAGCCAGTCAGAGAAGCTTCAAAAGATGGCCAAAGAAAACATCCAAACTGCTATGCACGACATTGCGAAAGACTCCAAGTCCGTGGAAATCTCGGATATTGAAGCGTGCTTTTCGTCTGACAGCCTTTGTATCATGAAATGTAATGTCAAGGCTCAAAATGCTTTTGGCGCAAATCTGACGCAGGAATGTGAGTACATACTACTCCAATATAAGGAAGACTTGTATGAATGTGCATATGCAAGTGGTGGCAATGATAAAGTCTTTATCGATACCAACACTTTCGCGAAGAACAAGAACAACACATTGTATAAGAATCTATCCTATCAGGATGCGCTATATGCCACAGCTGCTCAACAGGTAATGATACGAGGACGTAAGGTCGGTGAAAAACAACAAACCGAACCGATTACTATACCTCTTGCAACCAAAACAGGATTATGGAATATCGCATCATTTAAGGACGAGTTTGGCCAAGACAGCCAAAATAAGTCTTTAATCTTGCTTAGTCTGGGGCAGTTCTCTAATTCCGCTACTACAGGTTCCCCCTTATCCGTGGCTTTATATGTTTCATCTGCGGATGTTCCCATTTTTGGATTTGCTCAATACAACAATACCATCTATAAATGTAATGACTCAGGATATTTGAAGGTGAAGGATTCAGATGGTAACGTCACAACATTCAATGTCGCATGTGACTACAATGGCTCTATTTCAATACAATATGGCCAAGGCAGTACGATTGATTTCATCAACCTCCTAAAAATGGGCAAGCCTCTATATTGCTTCGCCGAATTTGGCAGCTATATCAAAACGCAATTCCAGTTTGTGCTTCGTCCTGAAGGGTATCAAAATGCTAAGGAAGCACTATTAGACATCCTTTATCCCAATGCTAAAGCAGCTCTGGCCGAAGAAAAAAAATACATAGAGGAACTTTCCAAGAAAGATTCTTCTATCAAGATTACATCAAGCGGATTGGCATATAAAATCGTCAAGCAAGGAAACGGACAGAATCCAACTGCCCAAAGTGAGGTGCTGGTTTCCTATAAAGCTATGAAAAAAGACGGGACGGTTTTTGATAGTACCAGCCAACCCATATGGATTAAGCTTGAATACACAGTACCAGGATTCAAAGAAGGAATGACCATGTTGCCATTAGGCTCAGAAGCCGTTATATACGTTCCTGGTGATTTAGGTTATGGTGCCAATGGTATAGCCGATAAAATCGCCCCGAATGAGCTTATGATTTATGAAGTTAAGCTCCTGAATGTCCGATAATAAGTATCGCATTCTCCACTTTGGCGCATTTTGATTATCACTCTCAAATGGAAGCCATTCTCTTATAGAAGGAGAATGGCTTCCATTAGGATGATGAACGGTTAATCATCTGCCCTCCACCAAGGGTCACGGCAATCTTCGCAATAGATTTCGTCCTCCATTCCTTCTTCAACAAAAAATTCTCTGCCACAAGGGCAACATTTGATTTTTGGATTATCCATAATGATATTTTTTAGTGAGTAATATGGCTTATCGCCGTTGTCATTAAAGAATAGTCATCCCGCAATTTAGATGTTTAGTTGTTGCGTAAAAATTTTGCGCAATCCTCTTGCAGCGATAACAAAGACATAATCCCCATGCACATCATCCGCATTAAGCCCATCGGTATCACCCTGCTTGCCACCCTCCGTTGTACGGCAGCCTGTGACAACTGCTGTTTCGGATGCCATCCGAAGCAAGGGCGCACCATGACCTTTGAGGAAATGAAGGACTATGTGGATAAAAGCCTGGAAGCCTATCCCGACAGCATCCAGAAGTTCGGCCTGACAGGAGGGGAGTGTATGCTCTTGGGTAAGGACGTAGATAAGATAATCGCCTATGCCAAAAGCAAAGGCTTGGCCTGCAACCTCATTAGCAATGCCTTTTGGGCGACCGACTATGACAAAGCCTACCGCACTCTCAAACGCCTGAAAGGAAAAGGACTTGTGTCCATCAGCTTCAGCACCGGCGAAGACCATAACAAATACGTCCCTTGGATGAATGTCCGTCATGCCGCTGTTGCCGCCGCCCGATTGGGTCTTGCCACCGACCTGAGAATTGAGAATCAAATAATGGGACAGATGACTGTCAGCCGTGGATTGTATTCCGATGTCGAAGTTATGGAGTTGGTGGCTCAGAAAAAGCTGGTCCTAACGACAAGTCCTTGGATGGAATACGCCAACAAAGGCAAGAAGTCAAGGGCACATAAGGTTGTGCTCCGAAACGACGATAAAAAGGAAAGTTGCCATTCCTTGTTTCAGAACATCATCATCAATCCTTACGGTGAGGTATATGCCTGCTGTGGTATTGGAGTCTGCCATATCCCACAGATGCGTTTGGGCAATATCCATCAGGAACCCATCAAGACCATCTATGAGCGAGCCTTCGATGATTTCCTGAAGGTATGGCTCTATATGGATGGTCCTCAAGCCGTCCTCAAGTTCGTGAAAGAGAAGACCGGTCAAAAGTTTCCTTGGCACACCACCCATTTATGCGACATCTGTCGGGTCATCTTCACCGACAAGACCATTCTACCCACCATCAGACGCCACATCTTTGATGCCATGTTTTTCCCCTTAATATCCTATAACTCCATAGCCGAGCTTGAAAATGAGCGCCGAACCAAACGATAAAAAGCACCTTACTCCCAGGCAGATAATCAACCGATACCGCAAAGGAGAGTACGTTGACGAGAGCATTGAAGCCATCTCGTCAGCCATTTCATCGTGCGGTGAGGTCTTTGATAGCGTAGCCATTGCCTTCCCCACGACCCTTGTGCAAAAAATAGTAGAGAACCTCTCCACCGCCCAGACCCTCTATGAACGGCAAAAGGAAGGCAAGCCCATAGACGACATCGTCATCGAGGACTATCCCTATCTGAAGGACATCCTTATGGACTTGTCCTATCCTCCCTTATGGGAAACTATGATGAAAGACAGAAAGGACAACGCCTTTATGGACATCTTGAAAGAGCGGCAATGGGCATGTAAATATCGTCACGCCGACACCTCTACCACCACGACAATAAGCTTCATCACATCCCTCTATTCAAGAGACATTGATAAAACCGAGCTCTCCTCTTCTACCTTTGAAATCGTCCTGCGACTGATGCTCTGACGACCCCAACGAGTTTTATATCCCTTCTGTCTTACCAACCAACTCCTTGTGCATGACAGCCAAGGCATTGAACCGTTCACAAAGCACGTTATAGGATGAAGTCAGGCTCCATATCTCCGCTTTCAGCTCCTCGTTTTGGTTGCACATTTCTTCATATTTCGGGATAAGGGACACTGCCGCCAACGCCTGCTTGCACACTTTGGCCAGCTTATAGACCGAAAATCCCAAGTCTTTCGCCACAGCTTCAGCCTCTTCACCTTGAAGAATCCGCAAAAGCGTTCGGGCAGGAGAGCTATTCTGCGTACAAGCGAAGAAGCAATAGCAATTCTCAATCAGTTCCTTGGTGTATGAAACGCAAAGATTACGTTGTGACAAAAGCTTTCTCTGTTCTATCCATTGTTCACGAAGCTGGCGATAATCCTCGTCTATAGCTTTTCTGACCTCCAAGATGGCCTGTTCCCTGTTCGACAACTCCCTAATCTGCGGCTTCAAAGCCTCCACCTCCTCACGGTGGAAACGGACGTACTTATTCGTTCGGGAGTGGATAGTAGTCAGGAAGCCACGTTCCGCATAGTTCGAGACACTCTGCGGATGCACACCTAAAATCTCTGCCGCCTCATTGCGAGATAGATATTTCTTACTCTTCCTCATCACTTGCCCACCTTTTCATCATCCGACATCAACAGTTGCACCGTGACGAAGTTCGGATTAAGTTGCATCCCATCTTTCACGAGCATGGGTTCATACCGATAGCTCTTATATGGTACACATTGGTAGGCCAACATCGCTTCATAAGCCGAGATAAGCCGCACCAAGTACCACGCCATATCGTTCAGCTCCGACACATTTCGTCGCTGGTTAGCTATCAATGGTGTCAATACCTCCGCAGGAATCTGAATGCCTATACCCATCTCGTCATTGATAATCTTTGCCGTGAAAGCAAAGAAAGGGCAGTCCATTACCTCTTGGCTATTGTAGCCCATCACACTGATCGTTACCTCCAGTACCTCTTCATCCTGCACGAACTGATAAGCGACACTTAGATATAACTTACGGCCACTGGGCTGCAGGGGGATTGGAATGACAAATACACCGTGCGTTTCCCATTGCAGCTGCCGTTCAAACATGACCGTAGCAAGGTCTTTGTGGGAAATACGGACGTATTCAATCAAGTTCTTGGTCAACTTGTCGGACAGCAGCTGAGGAGTTTCATCATGGTGAACCTTGTACAGTCTCGCCATATAATAGAGACTGAACACCTCTTCATTCTCAGGCTGCACCCCTGCATGATGCTCGCCCCCGACGATGGAACTTGCAAAGGGGAGAGAAGGTATCTTAATCATCATTGTCTTTCAATTTGTAGTTGTTGTACTTCGTTTTTTCGAGGATTCCCTCTTTTATCATAAAGTTGATGTAGCTCTTGGCCGTCTTTTCCTCACAATGGACTTCCTTGGCCAATAGCCCTGCCAATACCCCGAAGGTATAAGCATCCTGGTTCCGGAAGATGGTCAAAGCCGCTTTCCGCAACTTCTCCTTCTTCTCATTCTTCACATATTCGGCACTCTTATGGCCGGCACTGACGAACATCCGTTCCTCCTTACTCCAGGTTATCAACGTCATCGGCATATCCAGCGCACTGCCATCACGCACCTTCACCGCCTTGATGACGGAGAAGGTCGGGTTGTCATCCTTCTCCACGGAGAGGATGCCGGCCGCCTTTCGATGCGTCTCACTACCAATGTGTCCACGAATCTTCAAACCATTCGGGATATGGTGAAGCGCAAACACGACGCAGGTGTGGTACATACCTGCCAGTCGGTAGAGCTCCTCGATGAGCGCCGTACATTCCGCTTCGTTGTTGGCCGACGAAACAAGGTCAGCCGCACCGTCGATCACCACCAGATGAATGCCTCCATGCTTATGGTGCGACAAGTCCATCATGTCCCGAATTGTCTTCATACGCTGCTGTCGGTTCTGAGCCACCATATTCAACGCATAGTAGAACGGTGGATAATCTTCCAGCTTCGCCCGACGCTTGGCCGTTTCCGTATTCTTATATAGGTGTGGCCCCGATTGCTCCGTGTCGAAATGCAGCAACGCCTTTTGCTGGATATTCGGGGCAATGGTGAAGCCTAACATATCCAGTTCCTCGTGGTCATCCGTGGTCAGCAAGGCACCGGCAATGAATGTGCTCATCAAGTTACTTTTGCCTGTACCCTCACCACCTGTCACACACATGAGGTTGTCACTAATGCCGATAGGCACCTCACCGCATCGAATAATCACCGGTGACGGCTTGGGAGGGTGCGCAAAGTCCATGAGGCAGGTGTTTATCAGCATCATGGATTGGGCATACATCGCCTCCAACTGCTTGCAGACGATTTCATGCAGCTGGGATGAAGAGAAACCAGCGGCAAAATAGTCCGACACATCCTTGCTCTGCTTGGAACCCTCCAACGGCAGACGGATAGATGCCACCTCATACTTGCTTAGCTCCTGTTCCGCCTTGGCCATGGCTTTTTTGCCTGTCTCGTCCATATCATAGAGGACGAAGATATGCTTGAAGCGCATTGAAAGCATATCCAGGATGTCCGTGCTGATTTCAGCAGTCTCGCTGTTGAAGCAGACGGCACTGAAACCATGCGATGCAAGGGAAAGCACATCCTTTTCGCCACCTGTAATGAAGACCATATCCCCACGGAAGGGAAGCTGATTCAGTCCAAAACAATAAGGACGCGGCTTCTTTCCTCCGAACTGGAAACGAAGTTTCTCCTTCGGGCGGTAAATCTTGATGAACGTGTCGCCTCGATAGCCAAAGATGGGGGAACCAGGAGTAGAGGTGTAGCAATAAGAGCCTTTCTCACCCACACTCTCATAGGTGTCCAATGATACCACATCGTATTTCATCAAGATGTCGGGCGTAATCCCGTACCTTTTCCAGTAGTCAAGTTCTGTAAGTGAGAATACCTTCTCTACGAACTTGTACTTTTTGGGGGCTTCCTCCTTTTCTTCAATAGGAGCGGAGGGAGCGGAAGTTGTTGGCTGCCGTACCACCATTTGCTTACTTTTGGAAGCGAACGGCATATCCAGGCTATCCATGTCGATGCATAGGTTCAAATCCTTATTGATTTGTGCCAGCACCTCACGGAACTGTGTCCTGCAATCCAATCCAAGGCAACCGGCGGCAAAGCGAAAGCAGTCTCCCCTAATGTCACCACCTTGGTCTTTATATAGGTAGATATGCTTGTCCTCAGAGAAGAAGTAACTGCATGACGGTTTCGTGTCATAGTACTCAGGGTTTAGAAAGTTCTTTTTGGGCTTCTTGCCCCCGGAGTAATGCTCGAAGACTTGACGGCCATTGTCCGTCCTTCTGAGTATTTCGTCCTTTACATCTTTCGTCTTCATAAGCCTTGCTGATTAAGGTTTCCTATGTTCTTACTGTACCAGGCGAGCATCCGTTTATAAGCAATGATTGGATTGAAGCCACGGGCGACAAGCCTGTTTTCAGCCAGCGCATCCATCACATCCTGATAACTGTACTCCACCAATCGGGATGTGCGGTACCTGCATTTGATCCAATGATTGTTCTGCCACTTGACAAGGGTTGTTTTGCCTATCTGCAACTGTTCCAACAAGACATCTTTGCTGACGACCACATCATCCACCAAATGATGTTGGTGCAACCCTGACTTGTTGGTTTCAGGTTGCTGTGTCTTTGAATCCTGTAACTTCTGGAGCGTATCTTGAATGCCCACCACTGCATCCCTGATTTCCCGAAGATAGTTTTCTCCTTCTGGAGGAGACTTCTGATTTTTATTATCTGCCATAACGCTGTTCTTTGATTACCCATAGAGACATAAAATGCCCCACAACCGATTTGATTGTGGGGCAAAATTATAGGGAAGACCTCAAACTCTTGTTTGGATTATTTGGAGCGTCCAAAGCATCCAAACTCTTTTTCCTTAAAATCTTCCTCAAAGTGGCTAATAAGGGTCACTTCTTCCAGAACTTGATGGCATTGGGGACTCCGGACAAGACCTTCATGATCTCCTGTTCAATACTTCTCTGTTTTTCACTGAGGAAGGCCTGCTTGTAGTCGATAAAGTAGCTTCTCGCTGCGTTAAGGTTCTTGCTTTGCATCTTCAAGCCGGTTGTGGTAAGTAACATACCGTACTTGCAAACGATGGAAGACCACCTGTTTGACTTGATGGCTCCAGCTTGTATTAGCAGATGGAGTACAAATCCCAAGTCACGGTTCGTCGCGCAGGGAGGAACCATGTACTTACAGGCCGGATCTCCATTCGTTAGAAGTCGCACAAGGTCTTCTGCAGAGATGGCGGGACACAGCAAGTCATGATTACGAAAGACCTCGGCAAGTTCAGCTTTGGCCTTTTGAGGATAGTCCGCAATGGGGAGGATTCCTTTCGTCTTAATGACGGTCTCTTCCACACCAATGGCGTTGTATATGCTTATCATCCTGATAGCGTTGGCTTCCTCGAACGTTTCTGTGTTGAAGTGCTCCTCGGTGAACTTGCGGTTCTCAAGGATATGCTTCACCTTGTCTCTGTCGATGACCTCCTGCTGCAAATCAGCATAGGTTGACGACTCATCGAGGATGATAGGCATACTGAGCTTGACAAGGTTTTCCTCTAAGAAAGCCTTGTAGCCCATCTTACGGTTAGACACTCGGTTGCGGTAGTCCTCATAGGCTTTAAGTAGCCATTGTACCGCACCATGAACCTCCCTTGCATCCTTCGAAAACGCAAAGAGAGAGAGTAGGCAGGGTTGAAAATCCTGCATACATCACATTGTTTTTGTCCATAATGGATGACATTAAAAAGTGAATATTAAGTAACGCACATCGCGTTTTTATTAGTTCATTTTTCATTAAAGTGACTTTTGGTAGTATATTTACTAGCCTGACAGAACCCTAAATAAGATACACAAAGGGTTTGGGGGTGCAAAAATAGTCTAAACCTGCCCCATTTTGTGGTGCAGGTTATAAAAATTGCCTTAAATCGTATGATTTGTCCGTGATTTACAGTACTTTTGCCTATCATGAAATCGTATGCGCTCTTCAAACAGTACATTTGGCTGGTGAACATTATCCACCGCCGAGGCAAGATTTCGCTCAGTGAGATAAATAGAGAGTGGCTCTATACTGACATGAGCGGAGGGGTAACGATTGCCCGAAATACCTTCCTTCGTCATAAGAATGCCATCGAAGACATATTCGGAATAATCATTGAGTGTGACACACACCATGATTACCAATACTATATAAGCAATCGTCATGTGCTATCTGAGGACTCTATCCAGAACTGGATGTTGTCAACCATCACGGTGAATAACATTCTCTCGGAAAATATCAGCCTGGCCGATCGTATTCTTTTGGAGGTCGTTCCAAGTGAAGGCAACTTCTTGCAATCCATCATAGATGCAATGAGGCGCAAAGTCAGAATACAGCTGAGTTATCAGAAGTATGGCTGTGACAGTAGCACCACACTCTCATTTGCACCATATTGTCTTAGGTTGTTCCAATGCCGCTGGTATGTGTTGGGTCAGTTCCAACGCCCAGTTCGTGAAGGAGAAGTGCCTATGACACGTGAAGGCCTTCCTGAAGGTTACACAGAATGCTTTGCTACCTACTCTTTGGACAGGGTCAAAAAGATATATCATACGGATGAATCGTTTGAGATAGACAAAGATTTTAGTGCTGCAGCCTACTTCAAATACTGCTTTGGAGTGTATCGTGTGGATTCTATTCCTGTACAGAAGGTGCTTATTCGCGCCTATGGTTTGCAGCGTTATTATATGCGTGACCTGCCTTGGCATCATTCCCAGACTGAAAAGTATTGGGGAGAAGAGTATGCTGATTATGAATTTACGCTTCGACCTACGAGTGATTTCATCCGTTTCATCATGAGATATGGAAGTTTGGTGAAGGTGCTTGCGCCAACCGAACTTGCAAGGAAAGTCAAAGCGCAGCTCATGGAAGCTGTAGATATGTATTCCGACCTTGATGAAGAACCTTAGTCATTCCGCACGCTTGCAGAATGCTTGGGGATTTCACTATTAACAAAAGGGCGAAATGAATATGGAAAATATTGTCCTCATATTGATTGCCATCTTAGGCTGCATAACAATAGCAGGTCTATGCTATTGGCGCATGACCATCCAATCACGCATTTGGATAGAACGTGGCCTGGCTTCAACGGACATAATCGAACGCCGTTCTTGTCTCCGAAGGGCTGCCCTGTTGTTCAATAGCGATGCCATGCTTGCTTATGCGTGCAACAATCCGGATGGATTTGTCAAACCCAAGCTGTTGCCCTTTGACTATTACATAGGTTTCCACCATATTCCCTGCATCTTTGCCGACCATTACTTTGCAAAAGGTCTGACCAAATGGCTCAGTGAAGAACAGAAAGCTTTTATGAAGCGTATCTATGCCTTCAAAGGATTGGAGGAAGATTGCGAAGACCTCGTAGAGGAAGCTATTCAAAAGCTGGGAGTAGCCACTGATGGTGTCGTTGTGATTTTCATGCCTTGTAGTAATGATGTCCGTTTCAAAAAGAAGTTCCAGCATTTGAGCTGGAAACTGAAGGAGAAAGGCTACGAAGCAAATCACATGACTTATCCCTATCTTTCCGTAAGAAATCAAATGAGTGAAGTGTCTTCACAAAAAGATCTGATGACTCATGTAAGAAGGATAGTAGGGGTGGATAATCGCAAGGTGATAGTGGTAGACGATGTGCTTAACACTGGGGCCACCTTGAAGGCTTTTGTGAAAGAAATGGCTAAATACAATACGAAAATTGTGGGGGCTGTGTTTGTCTCAAAAGTATTCAATCCGCCTAAACCTGGACTTTGGACATGGCTACGGATTGCGCTTCACAAAGAAAATGGGGCGAATAAGCTTAAAAGACCTTGACTTGGTAAGAAATATATCACTTATTGATTGTAGTTGAACAAAAAGTGTTATCTTTGCAATATGAAAAGAGCAAGTACAATATCAAATATTGATTGCGTAATGCCCCAGGTAAATAGCCGTTGGCGTTGCTCTAATCGTTGTGAAGCAGCTAAAAGGTGGGTAGAATATCCGGACCACATTTTCGTAGACAGAATAGACATTCAGATAGAGATTGTACCTGTACCCTTTGATAAGATTTCCGATCAAAGACAGGGAGAATCGAGCAATATCATCAGGCAACGAGTGATAAAAGCCCGTCAAATGCAAGAAAAACGATACACCGAATATACCGGAATTTATTGCAATGCACAAATGAACAGCAAACTGCTTGCAATGTATGCTCAACCGGATGCCAAAGGGCTCGCATTACTGAAAAATGCTATGGAACGGCTCAATCTGTCTGCCCGAGCCTATGACCGGATTTTAAAAGTTGCCCGTACAATCGCCGATTTGGAAGGAGCAGAACAAATACTCCCCAATCATTTGGCAGAGGCTATCAGTTATCGGAATCTCGACAGAGAGAACTGGGCAGGATAATAACAATGAATACAAACAGAAGAGAATTATTTCATCATCAGCACTATCTTTTTTCATATATTTGTTTTACATTTGTAACAAATAAATAAATTCTAATATGAGAAAATCGATAATAGCTATTTTAATGACATTTTGTTTGAGTATAATGACTTATGCTCAAACTCCCCGTGACAGAGCCACAGAATTAAAAGAACAAGCACAAAGTAGCCTCAATCAAAAAGATTACATCAAAGCACGTTACTTATTCAAAAAGGCATACGAAGCATTTGCAACCCGCGAAAACTATCCACAGGCAATAGAATGTGGTGTTCAGGCCAACGCTTTATACGTCAGAGAGAACTTTTACAAAGAAGGATTCGAACTTTGTCGTGACATGGACCAACTTATATGGGCCGGAGAGCAAAATCAAAAGAAAGTCTTTTATGACCTCCGCTTCCTCGTGAACAAGGAGCGGTTGCAGATGTACACGGCACTTAAAAATCCAGCTCAGGCAAAAACACAGCTGAATAAACTGGAGGAAACTGCTAACCTTGCCAAGAATGACTCACTGACAGAGGTTTTACTGTACACAAAAGCCAACTATTACTATACATTTAACCAAAACACACAAGGTGATGCCTGTTTCCGCAAACTAATTAATCAATACAAGGAAAAGAAAGACTACGCCAAAGTGAGTGATTGCTACAAAAACCTTATCGGAATTGCCCGTAAAGCCAATAACGCCCCTTTAATGGAACGCACCTATGAAAGTTACATCGTTTGGACAGACTCCGTGAAAGCGCTGACAGCTCAAGACGAACTGAATGTACTGAAAAGGAAATATGACGAAAGCCAACTGACTATACAAGAAAAAGACGACACGCTATCAGCCAAACAATACATCATTATAGGCCTGTGTGTTCTTGTAGTCATCCTCGTAGCCGGACTGGCAATACTGGCCGCTATATTACTGAAATTTATCGCCGGCAACCGCAAATTAAAGAAAAGTGTGAAGATTGCCAATGAACATAATGAATTAAAAACCAAATTCATACAGAACATATCTTCACAGATGGAGCCGACTTTGAATACGTTAGCTACTTCTGCGAATGAACTTTTACAGAAAGTCCCTCAAGAAGCGAGCCAAATGCAGAGCCAGGTCGCTGCTCTAAAGAAATTCAGCGATGATATCCAGGAGCTGTCTTCATTAGAGAATTCATTAACCGAACTCTATGAATTGGGTGAAATCAACGTAGGTACTTTCTGCGAAAATGTAATGGACAAGGTTAAGGAGCATATAAAAATAGATGTTACTCCTTCAGTTAATGCTCCCAAACTTCAGGTAAAGACAAACAAAGAGCAACTGGAACGTATCCTTCTCTATTTACTGAAAAATGCAGCCTTCTACACCGAACAAGGACGTATCAGCCTTGAGTTCAAGAAACGTGGTGCACACACTCATCAGTTTATCGTGACGGATACGGGAATCGGTATTCCGGCAGAGCAACAGGAAAATATCTTCAAGCCTTTCACGGAAGTGAAAGACCTCACTACAGGAGATGGGCTAGGATTACCAATCTGCTCACTTATCGCCGCAAAAATGAATGGTAGCCTGACGCTAGATACCAGTTATACCAAAGGAACCCGTTTCATACTGGAACTTCACGTCTAAATTTTGCATAAAACGAATAACTTGTATCATTAGATTACTTTCTAATTTGTTTATTATAGTTACCTTTAGCAAAGAGTATTCCAAACGCAAACTTGAAAACATACAAAAATATGAACAATTTCCCATATAAACGGATATCACGTTTTAAATAAACCTTTGAGTAGTTTATTAAGAACAGTATTTGAGTTTATTAAAAACTTTGCAATCGGATTTCCGAGTTCTCAACTCTATCTATTACAACAAAAAGGCTACAAATTTCATGAAATTTGTAGCCTTTTTGCCTATAGTCGATACACCATTTCTGATACTAATCAGGAAATAAAAAGCATTTGTCAAGAACCTATTGTTTTTTTGCTGAAAAAATAAAGAGAAAACTAACTTATATATAATAAGATAGCCTTCTCTCTATTTATAAACTGACTTTCCGCTTTATTCTACAGAATATCATCTCACGATATTTTGTATCAATAAATATCAGACAATAAGATCTTACTCTTGCGGCATATTTCCCATTTTTACCACTGAATAGCTTGGTCTGTATCAGGAATCAAGCTATTAACTTTTCGTTCCATCAACATACTACCTTCAGCACGACAAGGTACAACGATATCTTTATCTTCATACGTTGTCACATCATCATACGTATATGACATATAAATCGTCGTGAAATGATGTTCCAAATAAGGAGTTACTTCATCTAAAGACATGCTAGTCGTATAAGTAGGCGCATCTCCTATAAGTCGGAAGTTCATGGCATTAGTCGGATCGGCAGGTTCAGCTGTCAGTGTCCCATTTTCGTTAAAAGTCAACACAATCTTATATTTATCTCTATCCTTCAATTCTTCACTAATGACTCCGGCATAGAAGAAGCATTGATTCTCACTCACTACATGCAAGGTACGTGTACTTGAAACCATAGCACTCGTATTATCCATCATATATACAAACATATTGGTGGCTCCATAAGATCCTGAATAATCATTAAACGGCATCACACGGAGAAGTGCTTTACGATAATTCTTGCGTGGATTCGGATCATACAAGTCACTATCCAAAATCGTCAATGGAAGTACCCATTTATCAACAAGATCCAGTCCGTTAAATTTGAATTTAATATCAAACAAACCTTGACATTCCCCAGCCGGAATATGACAAGTAGGAGAGGCAAACTCATAGTGTTTCTTATCCAGTAATTGAAAATACAAGTCTTCACGTTGTTTCCAGCGAGCTTCATTCAAACCAATCAATGTATCCGGATCCACATCAATAGCAACATCCAGATCTCTTTCATTCATAGTAGAGCCACCTACAATCACCGGTAGCCGATAAGTCACTTCACCGTTCGCTTGATAACGCAAATATACATCAGTCACTCCCTTACTATTGACAGGGGCTTTCAATCCGACATTTTGCACATACACTTCTTCCACCCATTCATTGTTACATGCACCAGTCAGAACAAGCGTTAATAACAATATAAAATATACGATATAATTTTTCATATTTTTCCATTTAATAAGGTTAATCATAATATGTCCATCCCGGGTTCTGAGTCAGACGCAAGTTTCTTCTCAACTGATCATGGGAAATCGGCCAGAAATACATTTTACGGCTAAAAGTAGTCGGCAAGTTCGAATTGATCACTTGAGTATGAAATAAGTCTCTTTCTGTTTTACTCATATATGCATTGCAACCATACATCTGCTGCGACTCCTCATATTCGGCATCCTTCCAACGGCGCAGATCAAAGTAACGACTGTTTTCTGCAAATAACTCTATCTGGCGCTCATGCTTCAAATGCTTGCGGAACTCATCAGCATTCTCATAAACATCTGATCCAAAATCGGGAACTCCTCCACGAATACGAACTCTGGAAATAGCATAACTCATTTCATTCTTATCACGTGAAATATCATAAGACTGAGTTCCATCCCATGAAGGAATCTGATAAGTACTCGCACCTAATTCATTTAATGCCTCTGCATACCATAACAACACGTCAGCATAACGAATACCAATCACAGGCTTTGAGATAACCCCTCCCTCTGTCTTAAAGTTGTCACGAGAACTAACAAATTTCCTGATCCCAATACCAGTAGCCAACCAACGATCACCTGAATTACTCCAGCCACTCTCTTCACCACGATAATACCATATGATTAGATTCCGGTCATACGACTGTACAGCATTAGTACCATTCCATAAGCAACCATTGTATGCTACCGTAGCATAAAAACGTGGTTCACGATGTCCATATTGTTTATTCACACCTTCCACCAATGGTGCCCAATCACCACTAGCTGCTTCCTCGGCACTCACATAATTTTCATCACCCGTCCAGTCTTTCGTCTTATCAAAAGGTTTTCCGGTATTCATCTGATAGGCATCGCATTGCTTACCTGTCATAGCATGACAATTATAACCTCCGAATGCTATTGGCATCTGATGTTGAATCATCGTATTGATATCTCCGTTGTTCTGTCCGGTTGTAAAAATCATCTCTTTGTTTTCCGAAGGAAAAATCACTCCATTAAAAAGTGTCTCGTAAGACTGTAACGGGTCAATATTCCGCCATCCTGCAGGAAAATCCGCATGAGAATATACCGCATGCGTAGGAGGAGCAATCGTTGCCGGATTATCAATTGTACCAGTAGAGTGAGCTGAGACCGTATGTAGCTCATACACACCCTTACGACCAAGTTCTACCACATCACGAGCAGCTGCTGCCGCCTTTGCCCACTTTTCTTCATTGTATTCTTGAGCCATCAGATAGCGTCCTTCATCATCCACCAAATCCGTGAAACGTTCAGTATCAGTTGGACGCGGATTATTGAGAGGGCTGGCAGCATAAAGCAATGCTTTTGCGCGAGTTGCCAAAGCTGCTCCACGAGTAGGACGTGCCATATTACGTGTATCACGTTTCAATGGTAGGTCTTTCGCTGCAAGCTTCATTTCCTCTGCAATATAGTTGACACAATCGTCATACGTGCTACGTGGGATATAAAGATCCTCATAAGCAGCATTATAGTCCATCACACCATCATTAGGTATAATTGGTATAGGACCGTACTTTTGCAACAACTTCCAATAGAAATAAGCGCGTACAAAACGGGCCTGTGCTTTATAATCAACAATTTCATCCGGAGTCATTTCTTTATTTCGGTCAATATTCTGAATAAAAATCGAGGCATGACGAATACCATCATAAGCTTGTGCCCAAGAGTCTTGTTTCCAATTCTCATCATATTCACAATATTTGAATACACGATATTCAAGATTACGGTCGCTATAACACATATCGTCGGAAAAGTTAGTGATACAGTTATCTTTCGAACCAATATCGATGTTACTCCATGTCAGCCAAGCGTACGCAGTCGCCAACCATTGTTCCGACCATTCTTTATTTTCAAATATATTTTCCAAACTCTGGGTATTTTCTCCCAATTTCCCCTCCACGCTCAAATAATCAGAACAAGAGGAAACCATCATTCCCATACTGATAATGGTGGAAAACAATATATGTTTCTTTTTCATATTTCGTATTATATATTAACAGTTAAACCTAAAGTGAGTATTTTAGACAATGGATACTGCTGCCCGTTAGAGCTCCCCATTTCAGGATCCCATAATTTGAACTTAGAGAATGTTAACAGATTTGTCCCGATAAAGAAGATGCGTACATTATTCATCAAGATGGCACGGCTGATGTTCTTTGGAAGTGTATAACCCACCTCTACCGTTTTCAGACGTAAATATGAACCATCACGCAACCAATATGTCGATTCACGGTTATTGTTACTGTTATTCTGCCAAGTCAAACGAGGATATTTGGCATCAGGATTCTCATTCGTGCCAAGACTCCAGTAGTTTCCTACTACATCCGTAAGAATGTTACCCCAATCACCACCACTAAACGGCCTGACTCCGAACCCATCAATAAAGAAAGAGGATTTACCAGCACCCTGGAAATGCAGATTCACATCAAACCCTTTCCATGTAGCAGACATACCAAAACCATAAATCAAATTCGGACGGGTTGTAGAACCAATAGGCACCCTATCACTATCATTAATCACGCCATCACTGTTCACATCTTTATACTTAATATCACCAGGCATTACTGTTCCCCATTCTGTTTGCTGAGGGCTGTTACGTATATCATCATAATCCTTAAATAAGCCAAGAGCTATCAAACCTTTCGCCTGATTGACGCGATACCCAGTATCACGTATATAAGGATATGCACTATTTGCCTCGTCAGCAGCTAGAATCTTATTATTACTATAAGTGAAATTACCGCGTACAGTCAGACTGACATTGCCGATATCCTGTTTGAAAGCAACATTTCCATCAAAACCGGTAGAACGTACCTTACCTACATTCGCACTAGGGGTAAGATAACTCAGACCTAAAGTTCCTGGTAAACTTTGACGCTGCATAAAGATTCCATCACGTGTTTCATGAAAGTAATCTACAGTACCAGTAAACCTGTCATCCCATAGAGAGAAGTCAACACCTATATCATGCTTAGTAGCAATCTCCCATGTCACACCAGAAGAAGATATCTGCTTATAAATCTGTCCATTATCCACATTAGGAGTATTGTAATCTCCCCAATTATAAGGATTTCTACTTTCAAAAAGCTCCAGATAAGGGAAACGAGTTCCAATATTGTCACTACCTACCTTACCATAAGAATAACGAAGCTTAAACATATTCATCCATTTCAGATTCTTCTTAATAATAGGTTCTTCCGCAATATTCCATGCTACTGAATATGCAGGAAAGAAACCAAATTGGTTACCTGGGGCAAAATTTTCTGAACCATTGTAACCAAAGTTGAAATCAACCATATAGCGATATTTCCATCCATAGGTAACACGGCCAGCAAGTCCCATGTGCCTATTAGGTAGCCAATCATAGCCGGCTGTACTTTGTGTGTTGACATATTCATCCTGAGTATATTTCAACGTACCGCCCACCGAATGATCGCCGAATCTACGATCATATTGCAGAATAGCCTCCAAAAACTGCCTGCGGTTACCTGAAGCAGAAGACTCATGAAACATCAACTGTTTCTCTGCCACTTTTTTGAAAACGATTTCACCGTTAGAATCTCGCTGACGTTCGGCTTGCCATTGTTCAGGCCACTGCTTATGATTACGATAGTTATTGTTATAAGTATCAAATCCAAAACGTCCGGTAAACTTCAAACCTTTCGTTATAAAATCCAATTTCTGGTCCAAAGTTGCATTCGTTTGAATTACGTTCTGCCACTCCTCATAATAACCAGTTTGTGTAGCAATTACCCATGGATTAGTACGCTCACTTGTTCCAGCGGCCGGAATTCTTCCGTTCGAAAAAATCACTGGCATATTAATAGGTGTCTGTCCCATTACAGACTTCCACAATGCATCAGAACCAAGTCCCGGATCATTTTGAGTAGAAAGCCAGCCTGAAACACCCACCGTCACCATGGTGGTCTTTGTAACATCAAAATCTACATTCATACGATAGTTCCAACGCTGATAATTGGCATTTGTATTATAATCTTTCAACTTGCCGTCTGTCTTATACATCCCCCCCTCGCTAACATAGCTTGCTGACACAAAGTAGCGTGCCACAGAACCACCGCCACTTATATCAAGATTAGCACGATAAGTCATTGCACCGTCTCTTAACAATACATCCATCCAGTCCACATTCGGATACAAATCTGGATCCAGTCCTGTCTGAATCAGTCTCAACTCATCTTGGGAATACATTGGCTGTTGAGAACGAGTTGTACGTGATTCGTTCAGCATGGTAGCGTAAGTATAACCATCTACAAAGTCAGGAGTCATGGTACGTGTATTATAAGAAGTTTCCACTTTCGCATTGATATTAATTTTACCAGCCTTACCTCTCTTAGTAGTAATCAACACTACGCCATTCGCACCACGACTACCATAAATTGCTGTAGCCGAAGCATCCTTCAATACGGAGAACGACTCAATATCTTCCACATTGACTTCATTCAGGCTACGTTCAAATCCATCTACCAAAACCAATGCTCCGGAGCCTGCCCCAAAAGTAGAAATACCACGAATCCAGAATTCCGACATATTGGCTCCCGGTCTACCGGAAGTCTGCCTCGCTAACACACCAGGAACATTTCCTGCCAATGCATTTACCAGACTTGAAGTAGGAGATGACTTCAGCACATCCACATCTACCGTAGAGACTGCACCTGTCATTGTTATCTTCTTTTGAGCACCTGTACCAGTGATAACCACTTCATCGATCACACTCGCAGAAGATTCGCGCAATGTGACATCAACCTTACTCATATTATCCTTTATCAGGACTTCTTGTGTTTCAAATCCTATATAAGAAAAGATCAGCGTACTGTAAGGAGCTATTTTGATCTTATACTCACCATCAATATTAGTGATAACTCCCAAACCTGCAACATTCTTTACCGAAATATTGACTCCAGCCAAAGGTATCTTTTCGGCATCTCTGACCATACCGGTTACCTCTATCGTTTGACTCTGGGCATACATATCAATGACGCAACCTGTTGTCAGCAATAATATCATAAATAAAAATTTCTTCATAAAATAAGAATTGTGTATTAATCATCAATTTACTGCAATGCAATGGTACGAACACGGTGATTACCGTTGTCACCAACATAGAAAGTACCTGTAGACTCTTCATAACAAAGTCCTAAAGGATAGTTGAAACGTGCTGTTTCACGAGGATCACCATCAATATATCCTGATACTATTTGATCTGTCGAATAACTTCCGCGACCAGCAAACGTTGTAACAATACCATCAGGAGTGATCTTACGAATACAATGATTGGCAGCATCAGTAAGATAAAAATCATATACATCTAAACGTTGCTCTGCCACATATTCTTCGTTCAACACAAAACACCCCTGCATTGGATTATCGAAACGGGCTGAATTTTGGGATGCGTCCTTGTAACCATATGACCCGAACTCTCCAGCAAAAGTAATAGGAGTTTCCAGATATTTACCAGCCCAATTATATTCTGCTTTCATCACACATTGCTTGTCACGTGCTATTAAATAAGCAAAGTTTCCACTTGGATGAAAAGTAACACATTGAAACCAGCCGCTTGGTCCCATCTTGGCAATCTGCTTCGGATCCCACATTTGTGTCTTCTCATTCCAAACCGCTTTATGAAGCGTAGCATCACGACCACGGCACAAAAAGATAGTACCATCTATAGGATGTGTGAATAATGTATTGAAATCATCCCCATTTAAAGCCGGATAAGAATTTTTAAAATTTTCTTTACGAAGTAGATAATAAGCTCCTGCACGTTCTACATTCCCCTGCGGACAGTTCACAAACATAGTATCCCTGCCCACACTCCAGCCAAGCCCACTCGGAGCACTACTCCAACCAGCAGCACCATTGGTAATCACAGTAGCTATGGAATCTTTATCTAGATAGATTTTACGTAAACTATGTTCATTCTCGAAAAAATAAATGCAACGTTCGCCTGATGATTCGTCATAGTACATGGCAAGAGGAGTTTGAGTTCCTGCTTTATCAAAATTACCATCCGTAATAGAAGTATTACCTTCACTATCTACTACACCGCACAACGTGCCGACAACTACATTATACTGATAAGAAAACTTTTGTTCAAATGTATAGGTGGCATTCAAGCTTTTATCCTTATTCAATATATCCACCTGCACAAATCCTCCATCCGCACGGGAAGGAACAATACAATAAATCTGTGTACCGGAAGAGCTAACAACTTTCGCTTCCTTACCACCAACAACCACTCGTATCAGTGAAGGATCAGTCCCAAAATTACTACCATTGATAAACATGTTCGTGCGCACAGCACCTTCTAAGGGAGAATAGTCAGTAAAAACAACTTCAACATTAGGATCAGAAGCTACATAAGACGGAAGATTTACTTCCACATTTTTGTCCATGCAACTACCCAATCCACCCAGGCAAATCAAGGAAAACAATACAAACCTAACCTGTTTCCCTCCTTTTTTTGTTTTAAAAAGGTTTTTCATTGTATTTAATTATTCGTTAAACAATAAATATAAAAATCAAAAGAAAAAAATAACTATACATTATTCCAATGCGCACTATTAACGAAATGCAAAATAAAACGCTATCCTATTAATAGAATAAAAATAACGGTTCAATAAATGACAAAAACAGGTCAAGAACCTATAAAACGACTATCTCAAGTATGTTTTGGAGCACTTTTACTATTTTATTATGTTGTGTGCTTTCCTCTATTATCATCCAGCCTATATCTCCCCCCCCGAAAGTGATGTTACATATAGCATAGTTATATAAATGGTCATAAAAATACAAACATTTTCTAAAACGGAGCAACATCAGAAAATATCAACTACAGTATCTGGCTTGCCCTTCATTACTTATAAAAAAAATAGTGGGATGCTTTTATCACCCCACTATTACATTTCTCATACTATTGCTTGCTCCAGCAAATAGATTGCAAAAACCAAGCTTTATTTTCGTCATTCAAACCTTGACGCTTCAAAACCTCCGGGAGGTCAGTATAACTTTTCCAGAAATCGGAAACTAAAGAAGAGATCTTCTCCGGTGCATAGATTACCGCTTCACTCAGACTTCCCATTTTACCAAATTCTTCCTTGAAGCAAATATATGAATCACGGTATTTTAACTGCTCCATAGATTTAGCAATTCGTCTAGATACTCCCAACAAGCCGTTCATATCAGCTGTTTCCGTAGGATAAACTATTTTAATAACCTTTTCCTGATCACACGACAAAACAGACAAATCAACCGAAAGAGCAAACTCTTCACCCAAATATTCATATTTGGCAGGTTGACCATTTACAGTGACAGACTGAGGAACAAGTGATGAGAGCACTTTCACTTTGAATGAACGAGATTCAGGCATATCTTTATATTGACCATCACGTTTACCGATAACAATCGTTCGTTCCTGCCCTTGGCTGGAAGATGTTAATTTAGTCACAGCATATTCCGAAGCATAGTTCTTATCGTTTCCATTATCTTCATAGAAATTAAAGGACGAAATTCCATTTCCACCAGGGAATACGGTAACAACAACCTCCTCATCATTACCGTTCAGGTTCATCACCTTTCTTGTATACATCGGTAATACCGCTCCCGCTTTTACATAAATCGGATATTCATCAATAGCAAAAGGACGTTCCACTATTTGTCCTCCTTTCAGTAAGGTGCCTGTATGCAACTCATACCATTCACCTTCGGGCAGCCACACACGCACTTGTACATAACCATCTTTTGCAGGAGCTGTGGCAGGAGCAACCAGAATATCATCTCCAAACATATATTCATTACGGAATTCATATGCTTCCTTATTATCCGGATAATCATAATACATCGGACGGCAAAGTGCTAATCCTTCATCATAACCTTTACGAGCCATTGTATAAATATAAGGCGCCATCTCATAACGTTGCTGGATTGTCTTACGAAGAACATCACAATATTCTTTGTTGAATACCCATGGTTCCTTATTCAAACCGGCACTTTTTTGAGAATGTGTACGCATAATCGGGCTTAAGGCTCCGAATTGCAACCAACGAGTGTACATTTCCGGATCTATACTTTCACCGATATGTCCTCCCAGGTCATGACTCCAATAACCATATAATACATTGGAAGCTGTCGAGTTGAAGTAAGGCTGAAAATCTAATGATTTCCATGAAACAACTGCATCACCGGAGAAACCCACCTGATAGCGATGATTACCCAAACCTCCCCAACGGTGATATAGTATCGGACGTGTGTCCCTGTTCTTTTCCATATTACTAAAGAAAGCATAATTAATCCACCAAGTGTTGCTCAAATTCTTCACCTTCGGATCATATATCCCTTGTTGCCAGTCCAGCCACCAAAAATCAACACCATCTTTCTCCATTGGCGTCAATACATTCTTAAACATATTTTTAATAAACTTCTTATCTGAATTTATCCATGGAATAGTCTGTTTGGACTGAGGATCGACTCCCATATCTTTTGCTAATCCAGGATATTTTTCTTCATAAGAAGCTACTCCATCCGCCGGATGTAAGTTAAGGGTGATTTTCACATCATTCTGTTTCAAGTATCCCAAAAACTCCTTTGGGTTCGGGAATAAATCACGATTCCATGTCCAACCGGTCCAACCACCTTTTCCTTGTTCTGTATAATGCCAGTCCATATCTACCACCAATACATCCAAAGGAATCTGATAAGTATGGAAATTATCAATCAGATTACGGAACTCCCTGTCAGAATATAACCAATAGCGTGACCACCAATAACCAAATGCATACCGGGGAGGTAATGGTACTTTTCCCGCAAAGAGGGTATAATCTTTCAAGGCAGCTTTATAGTCATGTCCATATGCGATGAAATACCAATCCTGTCCGCCATTAGCCGGACGCTCTTTCACCCAATCCCAATCTTTATTATCATCAAACAAAAGTCCCTGAGAATCATCAATCAGAGTCCAACCGTCAGTAGCCAACAGACCATCTTCCAGTTTCAGTTTATCACCTTTCTTTGTATCAGCCACCCATGTTTGTGTCTGTGTATCACCATCCATACCATCCAATGTACGATAGGTTCCTTTCAAGTTGCCCTTCTGTTGCATACCGGGTTTCCAAGTAAAAGGTAATATTTCTTTAGAGGCAGTGATAACCAAGTTCTTATCTGTAAACTGTCCACTGTTTTTCTTATAACGCATCTTCATTTTGGAAGTCGTTATTTCAACCCATCCCCCTCTTGTTTTTAGCTTGTAATCTACCTGGGGATAGTTACGATTCACAACGATGTGAGATCTATCGTCTACGAATTTCCCATCCGGTGCATATTCCAGACGGATTGCTCCATCAGAAATGACTGTAAATCTTACATTATCATCTGTATAAGCAATATTTCGCTGTGTGTTTTGCGCATGCAATACAAATATAAAACTCTGCATGACACAGAGTAAAAGCAATAATCCTCTTTTCATGATAACATTTAAAAGCAATAAATTTATAATTCGAGAATAAAATAGGGTCGTTGCAGTTATCATAGCTACAACCACCCTATGTCAACTACTTACTCTTCTTGAAAGTCGGAGCTTCCGCCTTCACAACCGGTCCGTCCCCTACGAGATACGGCCAATCATCGTCATCCCAATAAACTCTATCAAGCAATACTACACGCCCTAAAGATGGATCGGCAGTCCGGTAAGCATGATAGATAATCCAATCTTTACCTTCATCATCCTGCACTATTTCAGCATTGTGCCCTGTCCCTAGAAACGCATCATTTCTGTGTATCAGTACCTCATGTTTATTATCATTCATGTTGTCACCTGATTTATTCAAATAAGGACCAAAAAGCTCGGTGGAACGACACACAACTGTCTGGTATGTACTATTTGCACCGTCACAGCAAGTGCCTGTAGAGCAGAACAAATAATAGTATTTACCTCTTTTCAAGATATATGATCCTTCATAAGCATTGGTACCTCCAGTATTGGCAGCGACCTGTATTTTTGTCGCTTTTGCATTTTCAATACCTCCTTTCAGTCCAAGACCGTCTTCAGTCAATTCAACACCCCAAATACCATACCAGCTTCCCCAGAAAAGATATTTTTTACCATCATCTTCAATATAGAAAGGGTCGATACTATTATGAACATCGATCTCATTGCTACGGAATAATTTGCCTTGATCAGTAAACGGTCCTTCCGGCTTGTCCGAAACAGAAACACCAATACCACAAGTTGCTCCACCTCCCCACTTGGACAAGGAGTAATACATCACATATTTTCCATTGATATAATTGATATCCGGTGCCCAAATACCTGCTTCCGGTTCCCATGACGGTTTCTTATCATCCTCGTAAGCACCGCCCACATAAGTCCAGTGAACCAAGTCTTTGGATTTGTGTATCCATGTATTTCCTCCGGTAGCATACAAATAGAAATATCCGTCTTCCGCTTTTATCACTGTCGGATCCGGATTATCGGAATCGATGACAGGATTTGAATACCACACTTTGTCTGCCAATGGAGCTTGTTCTGCTTCACCTTTTTGTTTATCGCTGTTACCACACCCCCATGTAAGCAGGGAGAGTATTCCAAGCGTAATCGTATGTTGTAAGTATAACATAAGTTCTCAGTTTTTTATTAATTTTACTAATCTATTCCATACTCGAATTCAATTCAACACCAGGTCCCAATACAATATGGATTATGGAAGTCTTTGATTCTTTGTCCATTTCTGAAGTAATTGGCATACCATCCGACTGAAACGCTTCCAATGTAATGCTAAACTGAGCTTCTTTTTCGTCCACTCCAAAAGCTTTCATATATTCCATTATCTGTTGATTGGTAAAAAGCTGTTCGCGTACTCCGTTATAAGTAAGTATGCTTTTATCTTCCACACCCATTGTTTCAGTTATTTCTCCATCTACCTGCAGTCCTAAAGTCATAACATACTTCGATGCTGTTTCTATATCCAGCCAACGGTAGACAAAAGCAACCCCATCCATATTCTCCTGTGTAATCTGTACATAATAATCATCAGATTCCACTTCTACTCTCGGTACACGTGGTTGTGGGTCACCCTCACTTTCCACATCTCCACATGCTCCCAATACAAATATATTAGTAAGCAGATATAGTATTATAAACAGTTTTTTCATGATTTTCATATTTTAATTTACTTCTTATGGAGATTATTCAGTCGGCTCCAAATATATCTTCATCTCATTAAGGTCTACTGTCAAAATGTATTTACCATCATCAGCAACAATCCATTTCAAGTCACCGCCATTATCCTGATACCTTGCTTCTCCGAGTTCATGTTCTACGCCCGGATTTGCTCCTTGTGAAGGAGCAAAAAAGAATTTTCCTGCAAAATCTGCTCCATTCGGCTCCAACGCCAACTTAAACTCTTTACCGCCATAAAAGTTACCTGTATACGTCCAACGTTCTGGATGGCGTGGATCATTATTCACAAATGCACCTTCCTTTTTCATTTTACCCCAATCCCATCCGATGGTACTGGCATCGCCAACAATCCAAATCCCATCTTGCGGTAAAGGGTAAATACTAACGATATTCACATCCAAACGATTTAAGTCCACAACTATTGTATAGGTACCGCTCTTTGTGTTTTCAAACATCTCACCATTCCCTGCTTCTGCCACATATTGCAAAGAATTATCTCCATTCTCAGCTTTCATGTAGCATGGATAATCAGAATCCGGACTAAGTGCAAAGAAGTACTCACATGGCTTCAATTCTGCTGTCGACTGATATACTCCTGAACCCACAACCTTCTCGGTCATTCGGCGAACAGTTTTCTCTCCAGCATCATCCACCATCACCATATATATCGCAGTAGCATTCTTATCATATCCGATCACATCCAATTGCGTCTTCGACAACTCCGGTTTCAAGTATTCTACAGATGAATTGACCTGTCCTATAACCTCTGCTTCAATAGTCACCTTATCTCCAGGAAGTACACTCCAGGAAGCCAGTATATCATTCAACTCCTTATGCGTAAAACTAATGGAACGTTCCTCCGATTCAATCTCATACAAATCTGTCACATTAGAATGTAAATCTGCCATATACATTCTGAAAAAATAGGTGATAGTAGCATCAGCTCCCCCACGTTGAGCCGCAGCATCCCATGTAAATAAAACAGCAACTTCATTCTCCTTCTCTTTCTCCAAAGTAATTTCAGTAGAAGAAGCCTTCAAAAGCATCTGATCTACAGGAGTTTCAAGCGCGTAATACTCCGGATCTTTATTACAGCTCGCTGCTATCGACATAAGAAAGAGCAAGCATATTAGTTTCATTATCTTATTCATAATTATGCTTTTCATTTTATTAATTCCAGAAAGGCGCCTGGACCAAGTTCGTGTTCTTATTCATCTCATCTATATATACCGGCAGCCAATACATCGCCTTTTTCCAAACACGGGTCTGAAAAACGGTTCTCTTGTAAAATTCCTGACTATTTATTCCTGCAAAGTTCATACCATAATCATCTCCACACATCTCCGGAAGTTGTTCTACAATTTTCCAACGGCGAATATCCGACCAGCGTGATCCTTCACAACAAAGTTCAACACGACGTTCCATACGAACGATCGCACGCACAGCTAATTGATTATCATCAACATGGATGTATTTGGGATCATCCAGTGCTACAGTATTCAGCGTATATTGACGTACACCCGCACGTTCACGGACTTTATTCACATATTTCAATGCATCCTCACGAGATGCTCTATTATCGTAGGCCTCATTAACGGCCTCGGCATAATCCAAATAGGAAGCTGCCAAACGATACAAGAACATTTGCCGCCATTTATAACTACCATTCTTCGGACTATCTTGCGGATATACTTTTTTACGAACCAAATAACCATTTTGGGGGGCATCGTGTGTATAGTCATTATCTCTCTGATTCTTAAAAAATTCAAATTTACGCCCTGCCAAAGCATACCACGAACCATTATAGCTCACTGCCGTATAGAAACGTGGCTCTCGGTTACAATACATATTATATGTACCTTCGGCAGTTATTTCTCCCTTTTGCCCTGTTCCACCAGTCCAATTGGTAGACCTAGCTTCTACTTTTGTCGAGAAACCTTCTTCTACATATTCTGAATTGTCATCGTCTTTCGGAAGTCCGTTCTTCATAAAGAAAGCATCCACCAATCCTTGATATACGCCCAAACCATTTCCGCCACCATATTCTTTAGTAACCGCCTTGTTTGTGTAGAACTGATAACTTTGATAAGCATCTTCTTTTGTATATGGGAACAATATTTCCTTGTTTCCATCCTGAAATTTTGTAAACCAAAGATTCTCAAGTGAAGTGAACGGATCAATTTCTCCCTCATCATTATATTCTACATACAAACGATAACCAGCTTGCTCTGCCACATCAAGTAATTGTTTGCAAGCCTCTGCCGCTTTCACCCATTTCTCTTGGCTATAAGTAGAGTTAAACAATTCCTCACCTTCTTTATTCTTATGCCCGATATACCACTCATTTCCGTTTACTAACGGGCTTGCAGCAAATAATAACATCTTCGCACGAACAGTCAGACACATGACTGAAGTTATTCGCCCATATTTCTCCACACTCTGCCATACAGCAGGTAATTGTTTAGATGCTTCCAACATTTCATTATCCAAATGACTGACAACTTCATCAAATGGCCTTTGTCCCACCATCAAATCTGAAAGAGTAAAGTCAGTCGGGGCAATATAATTCGGTCTGAATGGAATAGGCCCATATGCTTCCAATAATTGCCACCAATAATAAGCTGCAAGAAAACGTGCTTCCGCTTTCATATAATCCACTTCTCTCTGAGGAAGGTCGGAATCAGGTAATGCGTGTACACGTTCTATAAAAATATAAGCCTGACGTATTTTTCTCGGAAGACCATCCCAGAAATTTCCTGCCCATTGTGTATTCGGTGTCCATCCACCAAAAATCTTGGTGATATTGGGCCAGTCCCATTGCTGCCAGCGTGCAGAAGCAGTCAAGTCATCTGCAAACACTTCCCAACCATACGTATTTAGCCAGTCATTACCCGGATTAGGGATACGGCTGTATACATTGGCCAGCCATGATTCTACTTTTGTCTTATTCTCAAAGACCATGTCTATGTCAATTTCCGTATCCGGTTCTTTATCAAGATACGTACAGGAACCCAACGATACAATGCCTATTAAACCGGCAACTATATATTTCTTAAGTTTCATTATCGTCATTTTTTTAATTAGAAATTCAGGTCAACTCCAAACATTACAGAACGCATAGCCGGATAACGCAGACCGGTGTTCGTATTTAATTCCGGATCCCACAGTTTGAAAGGAGAGAAACAAAATAAGTTATTACCACTCACGTAAAAACGAATAGCTTTGGAATGTATCTTATCAGTTACAGATTGCGGTAAAGTATATCCAAGTTCCAACGTTTTCAAACGCATAAAACGCATATTCTTTTTCCACCATGTGGAATTCCGGTAATTCTGTCTATTAGGCTCCTCCGTCAGTCTCGGCCAGAAGACATCTTGAGCAGGGTTCTCTTCTGTCCATCTGTCGTTATAATTAGAGTAAATATTCCCTTGTAATGTTTGTCCGCTACCCGGAATGAAATACGTAGTTCCACCAATCACACGATAAGTATCACCTGTTCCCTGGAAGAAGAAATTCAAATCCCAGTTTTTGTAGCTTACATTACCTCCGAAACCATAAACAATACGCGGGTCTACCGTTCCACCAATGTATCCTTCATCCGCATCAGTGATAATGCCATCACCATTCATATCTATATATTTGATATCACCGGGACGTACTTTTGAAGCTCCAACGTCCTGTGTCGGTATACCGAATTTCAAATTACCATTCGCATCGAAATCATCTTCTGTAAACAATCTTTCTGCCTGCAATCCATACAAAGTATTTAATGAACGACCTGTCAATCCTCTGTATGTACCTTTCACAGTTTCTGGTTCATCGTATTCGTCCACCCTGTTGATAGCATACGTGAAATTAGAACGGAAACCTACAAACCAATCTTTATTAATTTGTTTATTATAGTTTAAGGAGAATTCTACACCGCGGTTAGTCACTTCACCAAAATTAGCCCAAGGATTAGTCAAGAATCCTGTCTGTGAAGGAATAATCTTACGCTGCATAAAGATATTGGTACGTTTTTCTTTGAAAACATCTACCTGTAATTCCAATTCATTCCATAATCCCAGCTCAAAACCAAGGTTCATTTTCAGAGCTGTTTCCCAGGTAAGATTTTCAACTCCAACTTCTCCTTCTGAAATACCGGTACGACCAATCTGTCCTGTATCACCCCAGTTATACTTATCTGCATTGGTATTCAATGTTGTTATATAGGCAAAACGGCGTCCTCCGATATCATCATTACCTACTTTTCCTATAGAACCTCTTAATTTCAATTTACTCAATGTATTTCTGAAACGATCCATGAAAGGTTCTTCAGACAATAACCATCCGACTGCCACAGAAGGGAAAAAGCCGAAACGTTTACCTTTAGCAAAATTCTCTGAACCATTATATCCAAAGTTGAACTCCGTCACATAACGGCTATCGAAAGTATAAGATAATCTACCCGCAATACCTTGTTTTCTATAAGGTTGTACACTACCATTATCATAACTTTGCTGATTATACAGAAACAATGCATCTACGTCATGCTTTCCGAAAGTGCGAGCATACGTTAATGTTCCTTCAAAATACACCCTCGAATTTCCATATTCCCCCTTATTTCCATGTCCCAAAGACTCATCTCCATATTTAAGTACCGAATGAATCAGATTACCTTCAATGTCACGTCCGGTAGCAATACTATGATAAGTAGCATCCTTTCCCCTTGTAATCGAACTCTGATTCCAACGGTCGAAAGAAAAGGTTACTTTCGCTTTTAATCCCGGCGTGATCATCTTCAGATTCTGTTCAATAGCAAAGAGTGACTGAATCTGTGAAGCTGTAACTACGTCGTAACCTCGCTGTGTCACCGCTGCCCAAGGGTTCACATCATTAATAGCCATAATTGGAATAGTCCCATCTGAATAGCGGGCAGGATACACAAAAGGGGAAGTTATAAACGCTCTATCAAAAGCATCGTCCGTACTAAATGCCTGTCTGCGGTGTGTTTGAAGGAACCCACCGACATTTAAACGCAGCACTGTTGTCTTAGTCACATCCAAGTCAACATTCGCACGCATATTATAACGAGTTAGTTTCGTTCCCGTATCATAAGGCAATGATTTATCCGTCTCCATAATTCCCTTCTCACCGAAATAAGAACCAACCAACGAATAACGCAGAAAATCAGAACCACCTGATACGGTCAGATTCGCACGAGTAGAATAAGCATAATCCTTTGTTATTTCATCCAGCCAATTTACATCCGGATACAAATCTCTGTCATAACCATATCTCGTTCTGTCAATCTGCTCCTGGCTGAAAGGCAAACGCGACTTGTTCTCTGTTATTTCATTTATCAATGTCATATGATCGGCTGCCCCAATAAAATCCGGAAGTTTTGTCGGCTCTGCAATAGAATGTTCCACACGCAGATTGACAGAAGGAGCTCCTACTTTACCACGCTTCGTATTGATAACGATGACACCATTTGCACCACGTACACCATACATAGCACTCGCCGATGCATCTTTCAATACTGAGAAAGATTCAATTTCAGCAGGGTCTATGTTATTCAAGTCGCGCTCAATACCATCTACCAACACTAACGGAGATTGTCCACCAGAGAAAGAAGCAATACCGCGAATCCAAAAATTCGAGGAATCGTAACCCGGTTCTCCCGAACGTTGAACCGCTATCACACCGGCAATCTGTCCTGCCAGATTATTAGACAAAGAGCGCGTGGCACCAACCTGTAACTTCTTAGGCTGTAATGTCTCGATAGAACCGATAACCGACATTTTCTTCTGACTACCATATCCAGTAACCACAACTTCATCCAAGGCTTCAATATCTTCTTCTAAAATTACATCAAAGTTAATCTTACTTCCAACTTTTATTTGTTGAGTTTTGAAACCAATATACGAAATCTCTATTACGGAATTCTTTCCGGGTACATCCAAATAAAAGTGTCCGTCCATATCCGTAATCACTCCAGTCCCTGTCTGTTCCAGTACACGTACATTCACACCAGGAAGAGGATTCTTGTCCTTATCGGTTATCGTACCACTGATACGAATACCTTTCGCTTGCTCCGACATATTAGTCTTACCAAACATAGAAGAATGTTCCGGTAAAGCGGAGTTAGCACTTATTCCATAATACAACAACAAGCAAACAAACAATGCTTTCTTCAAATCCATAATATTAAATTTAAAAAACTCATAATAAATACTTTATCTCATATTGAGTGAGAGCAAAAGTAGACAACCAACATAAAATATAATAAAACATATAAACCAATAATTAAAAAAAATCGTTCAAAATGAAATTAAAATATAATTGAGATATCTTCTGACCTATTTCTGTCATTTTAAGAAATGTTCCGCACGTCCCGGAGTCAATAACTCCCACAAAGATGCAACTGTCCATCCTGGTGCGAAGATATCGTTATAATACCCTTTTCCATTTTTGCCATAGTCCCAGTTGGTATGTTGAACGACTTCCGGATAAAAACCGGATTTAGCAATTCCACATAGATGCCCTTCGTGAGGTAGCAATTGGCGCATGGAGGTAGAGATCACCTCTGCGAAATGGGCAAAACGTGGCTCCTCATATTCCTTTGACAACCATTGCAGTACCGAAGCAAATTCAAAAACAAACACGTCAATATGGTTGTTTTCTACAGAGACATTGCCCCAACCACGAGTTTTCAGACCGATATCACCCAACATCTGACCTTGAGCAAAAGGAACGTCCCATACATAATACCATGACAATGCAAAATAAGCAGCCTTTCTTGTCAGGTCGGCATAATGACGATGCTCGTCTCCTTTCGTTATTAACGAAAGATAGTAAGTTGCTGTAGCAGCATAAAGAGAAGCCTCTTTATCTTCACAATTGGCATCGAGAGTAGATGAAAAATAGTCAGCTTTAGATATCAAGACTTTCTCCAGATAATCTGCTGTCCTTTTAGCACTGGCTAAATAACGTTTATCCTTAAAATATTTATATCCCATTATTAAAGGCAAAGTGGCCGAAGGCGTACTTCCCCCACTGTCATCAACTACTGTAAAATCATCGTGGAATTTACGGGGGAAACTGCCATCCGCATGCTGCAACTGTAGAAGTATATCAAGCATATTTTTCATCTTTTGCTCCCATTCAGGATGACGACGACCATTCTCCTTTTCATAAGCAAGAAAATGAAGCATAGCATAAATTCCTTCTGATTGACGACGAATACTATGTACAGGATCTTCATACCCTCTATCAAAGTTTACCGATTCTTTAAAGAAACCAGCTTGGGTAAAGCCATTCTTCAAATAACTATCGAATACTTTCATACTGTTTTCTTTCAGATCCTCTCTGCCACATTGCCAACTATATTCCCAAGCATTGAATGCATTAAGAAGCACACGACCGATAAAACCTACTTCTGCCTGGCCGTTACTCTGACAATCAGCAGTCCGCAAATGAATACCCGAATTAAAAGTCAACGAATTACCAGTCACCAGACTATTGACAAAGAAACGGCTCATTACTTCTTTCATATCCTCAATAGAATAAGGAGTATCAACCGGAGCCGGAGCATAAGTGTCATAGCTATACTCCCACGCATTCCGAATAAAATCAGAATAATCATCAGCTTTATTCTCCATAATCTCCCATGTCAGTAACATTGTTTCTCCTTTTTTCAGAGACTGAAAAGCCTCTACCGCCGGAGCCAATGTTAATTTTCGAATATAGCTTTTAGGTGCTTCACGGTAAGGAAAACCGAAAGAAAGTGTTGCCACTCCATTCTGATTTTCGAATCCAGTAAAACCTATTGAAGTTTTACCTGAAAGAATGATTTCTCCCTCTCGATGAGTAGACAAAACCTCATTAGCAAAATTGTCTATACGACTCACTGTCACAAAGCTTTTTTCCTTTTCTGAATAAATACCTGTAAGAGGAGCACTCAATCTATCCTCACGTACCAACCAGCTGTCTGATGTATGAAATGAAGGTGCTTCCTTAGGAGATCGCAGATTGCGACGATACCAGAACCCCGGCATATAGAACTGGCAATCATCATGATTAAAACCGGTTGACAACTGCTCGCTAAAATTAAAATAAACATCCTCTAATGCAGTTAGACTGACATTGATGCGTAACTTACCATTCATATCCTCCATTCTCTGAGTTATTACCATCGGAATACCTTTTGAAGGTTCCAACAGATAAGATGAACGGTCATTCTTCAACTGCCGCATATCCAGCGAGTATTTTTCCGATTCATTTCCCGGTACTTTTAAGGAAATAGATGCTGAAATCTTTTCTGGAGTATAATTGACAGCTTCAATAGCCTCAACATATAACCCAACAAGTATTCCACAAAATAAGCATTTTAAATTCATGTAAATTCAATTAAATGAATCAGTAATAAAATAAATACTGGTTCTGTTAATACATTAATAATTCATTTTCAAACTTGAGCAACAGCTAACATCTTGTAGCTTGTGTGATACGCAACAAAAATATGGAATTCTACCAGCTTAGGATATTAAAAACAGGTCAATAAATGAAATTCCAGTCTCAATTTCCCTCCCAAAGCATACATCCTCTGACTTTTATTTACACAACCAAAAAAATTGAACTCATTTCTGCAGCCGGACATATGTTTTACCATCCGGTCCGACTCCTTTAACTACCAACCTTCTCCAATGTTCCGGCAATTTCGATGGCAATTGTTTAATGCCGTTATCTGTAATTTCCAAACCACAAAAGCCATTGATTACAGTCTGCAAAAGTCCCCCCGCACCAGTTGAGAAATAAGGATTAGTACCTCCTGCACCCTCAGAAAGAACACCGAACGGCGGTAACTGATTAGGACGGAAGCTCTGCACAAACAGCTCATATGCCTTATCTCCCTCACCAAGGCGTGCATATTGCAAAGCCAATACAGAGAAAGACATTGCAGGACCTCCTTTGTCAATCTTCCCCTCATAATACTCCAAATCTTTACGAATTTCTTCCGGACGGGTAATCAGGTTTAATGGATAGACCAGTAAATTAGCATCCGCCTGCTTGATAACCTGTCCACTATAACCATCATACTCCATAGTCACTCCATTTTCAAATTTGGGGATACGTAGCTTTGCTGCTATTTCTTTCCAAATTACCGGAGCTTTAACCCCACATATGAAAGCAGCCTTAGTAGCATCCTGTAATGCGCGAATAACAGTACCGTTCGTAAAGGCATTATCATCACCCTCTGCATATTCATCGGCACAAACAACATTACGAATCGAATAGGAACCATCGTCATTCTTTTCTACACGACTTACCCAAAATTCTGCCACTTTCTCCATTAAAGGGAACCCTTCTTCACGCAACCATCGTTGATCTCCGCTCATACAGTAATAATTCCAAGCCGCAATAGCGATATCAGCAGTGATATGATGCTCAAAAGGACCAGTCAACGCCCAAGTTGGGCACGCCTCTTCTCCTGCATCATCACTTTCCCAAGGAAACATAGCTCCATCATATCCATAACTTAATGCTTTCTGACAAGCAGCTTCCAACCTGTCAGTACGATAGTCCATCATTGTTCGTGCAATCCCCTGATTCATAAAGAGCATAGGCGGATACATCCAAAATTCGGTATCCCAGAAAATATGTCCATTATATCCCTGTGAAGAAAGCCCAAAAGGAGGTATACTCAACCGACTTCCTTTGCGTGCATTGGAATACAGATTATAAAGTGCAAAACGCACAGCACGCTGCGCTTCGTCATCCCCCTCAATCACAATATCACCTTTCCACATCTCGTCCCAGAGTTTCTGATGCCCATCCATCAGACGCGCCAATCCCTCTTTCGCACCATAAATAACTTCACGGTCCGCCTCATTGTACGGATCTATAAAATCACGCCCGGTACAAACAGCACCTAATAAAGTAAAGAAGAATTTCTCTCCTTTCTTTAATGGAATAGAAATCTGCCCATTCCCATTATATTGTTGCTGCACGTTAGAATTCTTATCATAAATAAATGCGGAAGAAGCCGAAACTTTCTGTTCACGGTGTTTTGATAAAGCCCAAGTACGCACTATTTTTATATCATTCCCATTAACATTCACATTGACCAGTTTCGAACCTATGTTTTTATACTCATCAGGCACCTCGATAGGATTTGACACTGTCAAATACATATCCCCCAGTGCCGTAACCTCCACACGAACTAGTCCCGCATAAGGCAAATTTCTTAGAGCACAGATACTATAAGACACATCTGCTTTTCCATCACAAATGAAATGCGTATTATGAGTAGCTTCTTTCATATCTATACACTGTTCCCATCCCGAAATATTATCGCCATTTACAGTCTGTCCATTAATTTGCATCTGTAAATTGAATGGATTGATTCCTCGTAAAACACGGCTCACATCTTGAGGAGTAGCAGAATCAAAAACATGGTTCAGCATGACATGGCGAATAGAAAACGGCTCTTTCCACGGCAGGATACCAATACCTCCATTGGCTACTGTTGCCCCGTAATAAGTTCCGTGATAATCAGTTGTCTGTATCTTCCACAAACGATCCTGTCCATTTGCCTTAATGGTGAGAGCTGATACTAGACAATAAAATACGATCAATAGACTTCTCATATAAAAAATAATATATTTAATTTGTTAATGACATCCGACACAAAAATAGGGCGTATCTGCCAATCATTAGGAAATAACCAGACCAAATGATATAACAAATCAACCAGAATCGTACTAAAAAATAATATTTAAGCCAATTTTGTTACCAAAATTGGCTTAAACCAAAGGGCAGATTATTTTATCTTATTTAAATGCGCACTTCGATCGGTTTTCCGTTCATTATCTTGCTTCTTTTTACAATCTTATGATCCTTTTTTATCAAAACCGACAGTTTGTTATCTTTATCACGCTTCACCTCAATATCGAATATGGAACCAAATGCACAGACACGTTTCAATGACATCATGTTCCAACTTTCCGGCAACTGCGGTGTCATCACAAAAGCATCCAATGCTATGGGACGGATGCCGAACAAGCCCTCAGTCATAATGCGACAATACAAAGCACTTTCTGTGGACAAATGCCTTTGGTTTCCCTCCGGCCACGCTTCCACTGCGTAAGGAACATGATCACCCAACAAACGAGTAGCAGAGTATTTATCCAAATATTCAGTAGCTATGTCTCTAGCACCACAAGAGTAAGCCCCCCGGAAAGCATAGAGTGTAGAACGATCCCAATAAGTAGAAGTACCCGACTGAGTTAACAACCCATTCTCCATCCATAGTTTATCAGAGAATAGAGCCTCTACAGTACCTTTCGCCTGCTCATAAATACCCATAGTCAAAGGAATGCAAATCCATGAACGTAGTACAGTATTACCATCATAATAGCGATAAGTATCATACCCCTCTACATTACGGGCAAAATATACATCAATGTTCTTATAAAGTTCAGCAGCCCTATCCTGATAAGACTTTATCTGTTTATGTTCTTTTTTCAACGCTTTCCCCAGATAAGCAGCTGAAATCAAGGCATCATAATATAATGAAGATGTACATAGATTAGCTTTTCCGGCAGGAAAACGATTTTCAAGTTCATCTGAATCTGATTTTACTACCCCGTCTACGTTCAGTTGGCGATGACAATACTCCAGACACCATTCAATCAGCGGCCACAATTTTTCAGCCTCATTACGATTACCGGATGCCAAAGCATAACGTGCTGCACCATAGCCAACCATTGCTACATCACCACGATCACCCGCAACACCAAAACAATCAATCCCCTCTGCAATTATAGACGAGGGTAAAGGTTTATACTCATCATTCATATAGCGCATAAACAAGCCGAATGAATCCATAGCCGAACGATTTCCGGCTTGATAACCTAAATATGGAAAAAATGGATTGATATATTCAGCCTGATCATTTGCCCAAACAGCAGCATAATAAGCTTCTCCGCCAGGGCTTTGCATATATCCGCCTTTGGTATCAAATATGCTTTCCGAACCACGTATCTTGGCAAAAGAAAACATGGTATTGATTACGTCATTCGGAGTTTCTAACACAAGGTTACCTTGTATCCGTCTCAAAAATCTCCGACGTGCCAAAAGTTCATTATTAACATCCAGCGCCAACTCCTGATCATGTTTCTTATATCCTGCATAGACTACCTGAAACCAAGCTTTTTCTCCGGCTTTCAGTAGATAAGTACCATTTTTTACTGGAGAAGAAAGAGTGGCCGTTAATGTATAGCTACCCTCCACTCCTTTTGTCTCATCAGTAGAATAAGAAAGAGTGGTCGATGGGAATTGAACTGTCTGTGGGTGATCTGTCGTATTCTCCAACTCATATTTCTCACAGAAGGCCGGTTGTGATGTGGAAGGAAAAAGCGTACGTGTCAATGAAATCCCCCTAGCAGCATATATACTCTTTACAGTCATAATTCCATTCAACGATACAGTCTCCACCTTTTCCCCTACTAACGGCTGGCCATTTACAAGACATAAATGTGCCCAGTCCCCATTAAAATGGTGTTGTAAACTACCATGGGTATCATTAGGGATAGTACGAAAAGTAGGTAAAACCATATTCCGGTCAATCACCCATTCACCTGCCTCATTAACACCATAGCGCAATACCGTTGAAACTTTCAGTCCACTCATTTCAATGTGGTCATTATGCGCCCCATTCACTTTCCAGCAAATACTATCGGAAGAAGCAATCATCCATCTCATTATCTCACTGGCATTCAAAAAATCAGTATATAATCCAATTAGTAATAGTGCAAGCCACACTGTCTTTTGTCTGGTCATCATATCTTATAGTATTATTAAAAAAATTTACACTAATAAATTATAAAATCTCAATATAATAGATGCAATAGAATGAAATACAGCTTTATGTATAAACTACTCTTCTTTCGAATTAACAAAATCTTTAGGCAATACTCCAAATTGCTTTTGAAAACATTTAGCAAAGTAAGACGGAGAATTAAATCCTACCATATAACAGATTTCATTCACACGGTTTTCTCCCTCTTTCAGCAATTGGGCCGCCTTTTTCAAACGCTCCAAGCGTAAAAACTCATTCGGGCTCAAATCCAAGACTCCCTTTATTTTCCGATAAAAGTTAGACCTGCTCATATTCAGCTTATCCGCCATATCATCCATGCTAAATTCAGGGTTGCCATAATTAATTTGGATTACTTCGTTCAACCTCTTAATAAACTCCTCATCAGCTTTTGTTAAGGCCATTGTATTAGCAGCTATAAAAGGAGACTCTGCAAAAGCCTGACGTAATTTTTCCCTATTCTGAATAAGATTAGAAGCACATGCTTGCAGATATTCTACAGAGAAAGGTTTTTCAATATAAGCATCTGCCCCCAGTTCCATCCCTTCTATCTTTGATTGTATATTGGTCTTGGCAGTCAGCAGGATGACAGGAATATGACTGTAATTCAAATCTGACTTAATAGTCTTACATAATTCAAAACCATCCATCACGGGCATCACAACATCACTTATCACTAAGTTCACATAATTGCCATCGAGCACCTGTAAGGCTTCTGCACCATTAGTGGCTGTCAGCACTGTATAATCTCTCGACAATTGACGGACAACAAAAGTTAGCATATCAGGATTATCTTCCACTACCAGCACAGCGGGGCGATTATCTTTCTTTCCTGCCTGCTCTGCAGGAATTTCGTTAACCCTTTCAATTTCAACCTCCGCCTCCGGAGTCAAAGTGATTGTCGTATCCTGAACAACCGGTAAAGTCAAACAGAAAATATTACTTTCCTCTCCTGCCTCCATAACCAACGTTCCCAGATGGAATTCAGCCAGCGAGCGGGAGAGTGCTAAACCGATTCCAGTACCGGTAGTCACCTTTCCGTCCTCTTGTTCATTAAAACGAACAAAAGGTTTAAAAATCTCCTCTTTCATTGCATCAGGAATAATTACTCCATCGTTCACTGTGCGAATACGGAATAGATTATTATCATCCCTTTGGGGAGCTTCCAACATTACATGTACATAACTTTCGGCATATTTCATTCCATTGTTCAGCAGATTGCTAATAATCTTCGTAAATGCTTCCTGATTAACATGAGCATAGAAGTCCTTCTCTGGAACCTGTAGGGTAAAATCCAACCCTTTCTGTTTTGCAAGAGAAGTGAAACGTACATGGGTTTCTTTCAGTACTTCCGTTATATTGCATTTTGCAAAGTTCAACCGGAATCCCTGGCTTTCCGTCTTGCGAAAGTCAAGTAGCTGATTGGTCAGATTAAGTAATCGTTCCGTGTTCTGTTTCATGACGTTCAAGTCCTCACGGGTTTCAGCATCCACTTGTTTTTTCAGTATGATGTTTTCCAACGGACCTTTAATCAATGTCAGCGGTGTACGTATCTCATGAGCTACATTCGTGAAAAAGTCAATCTTTGCATGATAAACCTCACGCTCCTTCTCCTGCTCAAACTTCTCCATCTGCCTGCGATGCTTATTATTACTACGTCTTTTGAAATACATAATTATATACAAAGAACAACCTATAATCAACAAAGCATACACAAAATAAGCCCAAGCAGAAAAATAAAAAGGCGGAAGGATATGCACTTTTAATGATATTTCGTTTTCATTCCATACTCCGTCACTATTAGAAACTTTCACCTTGAATGTATAATTGCCATATCGCAGATTGGAATAAGTAACGATAGGACTTTCGCCAATTGTCAGCCAATCTGCATCAAAACCATCCAGTTTATACATGATTTTACTCATTCTTGGAGCTTGAAAGTCTAATGCTGTTACCCGGAAAGAAAAAGAGTTCTGGTTAGACTGGAGAATGAGTTCATCAGAGAAAGTGATACTCTTTTTCAATGGAGATCCCGGTTCACCGACATACACTTCTTTACCAAACAACAGGAAATCCGTAATCACAATAGATGGAAGCGACCTATTCTCTGAAAAAGTTTTCGGGTTGAAAGCGATAAAACCGTCGATACTTCCCAAATAAATCGTACCGTCTTCCGTCTCCAGACTGGAGCGGTAATTAAACTGATCGCCCAGCAGACCATTAGAGGTAGTATATACTTTCATTGTTCCGGTAGTAGGTTGGAAACATACGAGCCCATTATTCGTTGTCAACCAGAAAAATCCGTCTTTATCTTCTACAATCTGATAAACAACATCGTTTGGCAATCCGTCTGCCAGATTATAGCTGGTAAAAGTTTCCGTTTCCGGGTGGAACAGGCAGAACCCTCCGCCTTGAGTTGTCAACCAAACTTGCCGGTGAGAATCTTCGAAGATACTTACCACTTTATCATACGGAAGGCTTTTCGGATCATTTTCATTGTGCAGATAATTCTTCCATTTCTTCTCGCTTACATTATAACAGTAAGCGCCGTTTGCATAAGTGGCCAGCCAAAGGTTTCCTCCGAAATCTTCTTTTATGTCATATACAAACCGGCCATTCAGCTCTGGTATCCGGTCAAAATCGTCAGATTGTCTATTATAACGCAACAAACCGAATAAAGTACCCAGATAAATATCCCCTGTCGTCGTTCTACAAATAGAGAAAACACTGTTATCTATCAATGAGCGGGGCGAATCTGTCTTCTGATAGGTTTTCACAATAGCTCCCGTACGCGTATCCACCACTTTCACTCCTTTCGAAAAAGTGCCCACCCAAAGGTTATCATCAACTAAACACAGCCCATGAACATTTGTAAAAGCATTGCTTGGTGTAAAAAAAGAAAAAGTCTTGGTCTTAGGATTAAAACGATTCAGACCGCCATCTTCTGTACCAATCCACAGAATTCCTTGGTTATCCTGACAGAACTCACGTACCCGTTTCCCATGCAAACCTTTATCAGTCCCTTTGGGATAATATTTCTCGAAGTTCGTATAAAAACGGGGATAGTAGTTTATACCACCAAAGTAAGAACCAATCCATATGCCACCCTCACGATCTTTACACAATGAATAAATGGCATTATCGGATAAAGAATAAGGGTCATTGATCGAACTGCGCAAATGGGCGTACTTACTTAACCGGAAATTATAAATATAAAGTCCCGACTCTGCACCAATCCATAGTTCATTGTCAGAAGCGACCAACAGTTCACGACAGAAAACAGGCTCTCCACTTTCATCTTCTGAAAGCAAGTCATGCAATTTGTTAGAGGTCAGGTTCAGCTCTTTCACCCCTCCCTTTAAAGAACCTACATACAGACAATTGTATGCACCTTTCACAATACAGGTCACTACGTCGTTCGCATAAAATTCCTTGTTATCCAGAGGCGAAAGATAAGGATGAAGGGTTTGCAGACGGTCTTTCGAATAGAATAGTCCATCACCATAACAGCCGATCCAAAGGGTTCCGCTATTGTCAAAAGCAAAGGTCTCAACATTAGTAGTAAGAAAGGAGAAGTTCTGTAAGGTATAGTTTTGAAGCTCTCCTTTCTCGAGATTATAACAGAACAGTCCCTGTGATTCCACTGCCACCCAAACGCATCCTTCGTTGTCTCCGGAAATTGCGGTTACAGTATGTTCTATTTTAGTGTTTTCCTCACTCAATTCGGTAAAGTGCCGGAAAGAGTCTTTTTCAGGATCATAGATATAAAGTCCCACGTCAGTACCTACCCAAATATCTCCTTTCGTATCTTCATAAAGTGCTGTGATAAAATTATTTCCGATACTCCGTCGAGTACGGTCATCATGTTTGAATTTACGGAATGATAAACCGTCATATCTATTCAAGCCATCTTTGGTGCCGAACCACATAAAGCCTTGCCTGTCCTGCAAAATCGCATTAACCGTATTCTGGGATAAGCCGTTTTGTACACTTAGATTTTTAAAATAATAATGTTCATCCGCCATTTGTGCATGGCAGCTTATCTGATAGCCTATTAAACAGATTAAAAGTATTAGAACTTTCTTCATAAATATACATATTTTCTATCCTTCCGTTTGAGTTACCAAATGTAGGCAAAATCACAGCGGAAAGATAGTAAATATGTCTCAATGAATGAAAGAATAGTCCTATTTTTCTATTCGGATACGCCGCGTCAACTGCTACAACGGCTTTTGGTGTAGCTAAAAAAGGAACCAGACCGGAAGACACATCTTTCAGCACCTCCACAAAAACACCTCCCAAACCGCAAAGTACCACACTGTCACTTTTAGCAATAACAATACCTTATTTATACCTGAAACAGAATTATTGAGCATCTCTATCATATAGCGTTCTCATTCCCTGACAATAGTTACCGTATCTATTTTGTATCTATATGCCCCAAAAAGCCCTGTCAGATATCAGTAGTTATCACCTCAACTATTAATAACTACCTCCTTAATTATTAATAATTGAAAAACCCATCAGAATACTTTAAAATCAAACATAGCTACTTAGGAAAACAAATATTAGCACATCAGAGAAATACCTAATAACCAATCAAGAAAAACTGGCTTAATACAGAAGAGAATTCAGCCAGTAAATCCTTGCGCAGTTCGCTGTCAGCAGCAAACAAAGCGGTAGACAATATTTCTCCTATTGCCCCATTAGTTGTAACTACAGATATCTGTCGAGCACCTTCCACCAATTTTCCATCTCGAGGAGAAACAATATGCCGACGTTCAGGAGAGTCATTACCAGAGGTTGTAAGACACTCATTATGAAGAAGTATATTATTGACTTTCCATCCCGTTCCTACCGGATGATTACCTAAAGCAAGGACGGAACTGTTTCCCATATTTATCAATGCATTTTCTATCACACACTCATTCAATATGCTTTTAATTGTTTCCAAAGCATACCCTTTGAGGAAACCAGATAAGTTGACAGCAACTCCCGGTCGTGAAAAATAGATACTATGATCTTCAGCTGATAAATGGACCGATTGTATCGTGTTCTGATTGTAATTTTCTGAATGGACTGTAATATCAAAACACCCCAGAGTCTTCCCATTATATTCCAGACATAGATCAATCATTGAATAGAGTTCTTCGCTAAGAACGACCGGAGAAACAAAAGCTGTCCGGTTGACATAAGCCAATTCACTGGCCGGATTATAAAAGTTCGCCATCTTTTCCAACCGGCACAATGCATCATAAATACAATTGACCACAAACAACAATTCTCCTTCCGTTTTCTTGCTATACAGGATAATATCCACCCGTGTATGCATGGAAAGAAACCAGGCATAAAGCAGTCCACTGCCTTCATGGGACGGCTTATACATATGTTGAATAGGGACTTGCATCGTATAGCAGGACAAATTAGGCACGGATTACCCAAATTACACGATTGCTATTTCATTAGAACAACCGTGAAATTCGCGCAATCCGTGCCTGAATAAAAAGTCATAAAGAATTTTGACGTATCTCCCACAATAATATGGAATACGCCTTACTTCAGTTCTTTAATTTTCACGTTCTTGAACCATACTTCGTCTCCGTGATCCTGAAGAAGTATATTTCCTTCCTCCGGATTTCCGAAATTAGGCCAGTTTTTATATTTACTGTATGCTACCAATGCATTCCACATATCATTGTTACGATCATATTCAATCAATTTAACTCCGTTCAACCAATGTTCTACATGGTTACCTTTTACGATAATGGTAGCAGTATTAAACTCTTTCTTGTTGAAAGGTTTATTCTTAGGAGCCGGAATCAAATCATACAACGAACCTAGCTTTCTGTTACCTTTCACACCCAGTTTTGCATCAGGATGTTTGTCATCATCAAGAATCTGGAATTCACAACCGATAGCAGAGCCTGCACCTTTATTCATATCCGGGTTTACGAAATATTTAATTCCGCTATTGGCACCTTCGGTAATCTTAAAATCTACTTTCAGAATAAAGTTCTTGTATTTACGGGTAGTCACAATATCACCGCCATTAGCAGATTCAGCGCCACCACTCTTCATTACTTTCAGAATTCCATCTTCTATCTTCCAGCCTTTTGCAGGGAAAGTAGAAAGCTTAGCTCCTCTCCATCCATCAGTAGTCTTACCATCCCATAATAGAGTCCATCCTTCTTTTGCTTCATTCGGAGAAATCGTGTTGGCAATCAGATTCACTTCCGGTGCAGCTTGCGCTTCCGGTGTCTGATAGCGTTCTACGTCTGTCGTACAAATGCGGATATCTTTCCAACTAACAGTTTTACCTTCATCTGCCGCATTTCCAATGGCATGCACTTGCAAAGCAATGAAGCCCACAGGAGTCATATCATCCCAGATATTAGCACAAGGTACTCCGTTTATCCAAGTACGGATTGAGTTACCCACAGCCTCAATACGAGCTTTATTCCATGCATTATTCTTAAAAGCGGTTTTTGCCGACGGATTCAGCGTCAAAGGATAAAGCCAGTTTCTACGTGCCTCATCATAGATACCACCTGACCAAGCGCGTTTGGAAGGATCGATCTCAAACTGATAACCGTGTACACGACCTTTCTTATAATCTTTCTTGCTTTCACTACGAAGCTGTACTCCGGAATTTAAACCGTCATCTACCTTGAAGTCAAACTCAAGGATAAAGTCACCATAATTCTTTGTCGTTGCCAAAAAAGTATTGGGTGTTCCCATTTTAGATACACCGACAATGGCACCATCTACAATTTTATACTCGGCTTTGCCATTCAATTTCTTCCATCCTTTCAGGTTTTTCTCATTGAAAAGAGGTTCCCAATTCTGCGCACCTAAAGAAGCGGTACAGAATAAAAGTAAAGTTAATACGATATTCTTCTTCATAATCATTGATTAGTCTTTCCCACTCCCTTATATTAGAAGAAGGAATGGAAAAGGCTATTTTCTATTTATAATTTACAAAATTCATCCCAACCTTTACGCGGTGGAAGTCCCGCCAGCATTGCATTAGCAAATTCATTATTTGTAATCTGCTTCGTACGAGGATCAAAGAACAACTGTGTATTAAGTCGTTGAGCCATCACCCCCAGTGAGAATACCTGACTCAACACTCCATTGATTTCGAACGGTGAGCGTGTCTTTTCAATACCGTTACATGCCAACAAGAAGTTCTCGAAGTGATTGGAAGGACTTTTAGGAACCTTCGGCAACTTGTCTGCCATCTCTTTTGCTTTCTCCTCCGGAATTATAGACAAAGTGCTTCCATGACTACCACCCTTGAAGATCAAATCCTTAGTATAAATGATCTTTCCTGGATTCAACTTAGACTTCGGAGTATCTCCCTGATTAGTTACCGGGATGTTCGGATCTAGTCCCGAAACTCCATAACCGGCAGGAATAGGAGGAAGATTATCCAAACCATCATACCAGGTAATATCTACCGGTGGCATTCCTTTACGCTGCGGGAAACGGAAGAGAATCGTGGAAGAATACGGGAAGAAGTAATCATTATGCCCTTTTGCATATTGCATAGTGACTTCGTATGGCAATCCCAGTTCCAGGAATTCGTGAGCCGTGTCGAGGATATGTGCTCCCCAGTCGCCCAATGCTCCCATACCAAAATCATACCAACAACGCCATTGTCCCAAATGATAATCTTTATTATACTCGTGATAAGGAGTAACTCCGAGCCAAGTGTCCCAATCCAGATCTTTCGGCAGTTGCTGACCGGAAGGAAGTTTATAAATATTAGTGTCCCATTTATGCCAACGACGTGGGTTATTCATGTGGGCAGTGATAGCAGTAACGTCTTTGATAATTCCCGCATCCATCCAGGCTTTAAACTGGAAATAGTTTGCTTCAGAATGTCCCTGATTTCCTACTTGAGTAACCAAGTTCGGACGTTTAAGCGCAGCTTGCATCAACAGTTCCGCTTCATAGAAGGTACGTGCCAGCGGTTTCTCTACATATACGTGCTTTCCGGATGCCAAAGCCAGCATACTGATCGGGAAATGCGAATGGTCGGGAGTAGCAATTGCTACAGCATCAAATTCGTTACCGGCCTTATCAAACATTTGGCGAAAATCCCTAAACTGCTTTGCTTTCGGATATTTAGCCATTATCTTTTGTGTATGTTTGGCACCCATATCTACATCACATAAAGCCACCACTTCCACCATACCTGTCCGTGCAAAGTCTTCAATAATCTGCTCTCCACGGTTACCAATGCCGATATAAGCAATCTTCACTTTGTCACCTCTTCCTTTTTTAGGTGAAGCAGTTTGCGCATGTAATAAATCACCGGTTCCCAATGCCAATCCGGCTGAAGCCATCGACATCGTTTTCAAAAAATCCCTTCGTGTTACCATAAATTATTTATTTTCATTGATATTGATTAAGTTCTTCTTTAAAATTATGCAAGAAAACTATCAACTCCTGCTTTTCTTTTTAAATAGTGCTTGCATTCCATAAAACAAGAGACGCAAAATCCCTCAGAAAGCATAAAGCACAAAAGTAAATATAATTATATAAAAAATAGACGTTATCATCTCCGTAAATGGTGCATGATAAGCAATAATTGCATAAAGATGTAGCAAATTAGATACTACGAAACAAACGAGTAAAGTGATTAACTCTATTTTCTTACGTCGTGCGGTTACAATCGTGTCTTTCATATTGCTTCGGATGTTTTTACAGATTGATGGTTCAGATAGTCTATTTTATACTCATCAGGGAAATAGAGTGTCCGTTCTTCTTCCAATGCCTGATGTCCCAACAAACAGAGCATACTTGCATAATACCCTTCTTCTGCGATGTTTTTAGGTTGTTTTTGTGTTATGACGGCCTCAACAAAAGCTTCCAACAACAATGATGTACCATCGCTCTTGGGACGTTCTCCGATAATGAATTCTCCTTTGTTTTCGTTTGCTGTTTCCGGCGCCCAGCTTGTTCCGGCAAAAGGCAGAGAGTCAAACACTTTGTTTTCCCAGTCATTCACCATTTGCAGGAAGGCCGGTGCAGGAGCTACACTTTCAAAGTAATATTTTCCCTTTTCCGGTTCTACCGTTCCGAGATTACCCATGATCTGTTCTTCCAGTCCATAGAATTTATTGGAAATAACAGAGTCAAATGTCATCTTTACCCCATCATCAAACACATATACACAGCTCACATTGTCATACACATCTCTGCCGTCTTTCCAATAAGTGATGGCACCGTGTCCCATCACCTTTTCGGGTATCTTACGCAAAGCCCAGCTTCCGATCTGAAGTTGATGGCAAGCGAGTTCCGTCATCAGTCCTTTTGAGAACTCTTTGTAAAGACGCCAATTTATCAGGCGTTCCAAATTGGGTGAAGGTACCGAACGTCTCCAATCCCCATTCCGATTCCAGAAAGTACGGATGGCATTTATTTCACCAAAGGTACCTGCATGAATCATCTCCATTGCTTTAATGTAACGAGGATCGAACAGACGCTGTTGTCCTGTGAAGAAAATCTTTCCCGTGCTACGATGCTTCTGATACATACGGTAACACTCTTCCATCGTGAAACCTATTGACTTTTCACAGAACACATGCTTTCCTGCGTCGAAAGCATCCAATACGATCTTACAATGCGAGCTAAGAGAAGTAGCTACGAGTATAGCATCTATCGACTTATCTTCCAACACTTCCCGGTAATCACCATACACTTTGGCATTAGGTGCAAGTTTCAATGCGTTCTCAATAGACGGTTTATAAATGTCGCACAATGCTACAATATCGACTTTGGGGTTCTTAGCTAAAAATCCCATTAAAAACCGTCCCCGGGAACCAGGCCCGATAATTGCCAGACGACACTTCTCGTTTGAGGTGTTCATCACCTCCGAAAAAGCAGAAAGCCAAGGGCTTGCTGCAAGAAGAGTGCCAGCCCCGGCTATGCCTAAATTCTTTAGAAAATCCCGCCTGCTAATAGGGGTATGTTTCATGCTTGTGGTATTTAAGATTATAATTGGTTTATTTGAAAATCAGTTATTAAATACAGGTGCTTTTTGTGTTTCGTAAGAAGGAGATCCTCCTCACACCGACATTACATAATACAACACATATTTACCGTCCATATAATTTTAATATCGGGTGCCCAAATTCCATCTTTAGGCTCAAACCAAGGACGAGTCTTATCGGGAATGCCGTGTTGCAATACATCCATTCTACCAAATCTTTCGACTTCATTATCGGAACATTTCTGGTAAATTCGGTAACATACACATAAAAACACCCATCCGCAGCTTTACTCACCGTAGAGTCAGGCCTGGCAATATCTACAATCAGATTTTTATAACCCACTGCAGACTTTGTCTGTGCTTTCCCCCCCCCCGTGAAAAACAGGCATCTATCATGAATACGAAGACGAACAAATTTACATACTTTTTCATCAAATCATTCTTTTAAGAGATTCTTTTTACCTAATCTTTATAGTTCTAAATCAATATTAACTTACAAAATCCATTGGCAATACTCCAAATTGTTTTGGAAACACTTGGCAAAATAAGATGGAGAAAGTTTGGATCTTGGAATAATATTTCTCGAAATATATATAAAAACTATGTCTCAATGAATGAAAGAATAGTCCTATTTTTCTATTCTGATACGCGCATCAACTGCTACAACGGCCTTTTCTGTTGCTAAGAGCGGATTTATATCCATTTCTTTGATCTCTGTAGCGAAACGTAGTAAAGTGGACAAACGGACAATAATTTCAGCAAATTTATCTTCGTTGACTCCCTTTTGCCCACGTGTTCCCTGAATGATTTTATAAGCACGCAAAGAATGAATCATTGAATAAGCTTCTTCGTAAGAAAGCGGAGCCAAACCGGAAGATACATCTTTCAGCACCTCCACAAAAATACCTCCCAAACCACAAAGTACCACGTGACCGAACTTCTCTTCATATTTTGCGCCAACAAACAGTTCCGTACCTTTCAGCATCGGCTGTACCATAATTGCTCTTGCATCAGGTATCTGCATCATACGATCGAATTCCAGTGCCAGATGTTGCTCACTTTTAATGTTCAGAACGACACCGCCGACATCTGATTTGTGCACAGGACCAACAACCTTGGCAACTACCGGAAATCCGCACCGACGGGCAAAAGCTACTATCTCCTCTTTATTATCGGAAACAAATTCATCTACCAACGGAATACCGGCAGCATGCAACAATGCCTGTACATAATTGGGAGCGATATAACCATCCTCCGGAATCGAATCAATAATACGACGAATCCTCGGAACGTCCACTCCGAACAATTCTATTTCAGGAACTGCCGGTTTAGGAGCATTGACGATACGTGAAAGAGCAGTACCCAGGGTCACTTCGTCTGCAAAATTCACATGCCCTTTTGCCAGGAAGGCGGAAACCTCTGCTCCGGCTGTATTAATGGAAGGAAGAATGGGAAAAATCGGTTTCTTGCAAGTCTGCATCTTTTCGTGAAGCACATCATACATTTCAAACATAGTAACCAATCCCGGAGTTCCGAAGATGGCCATCATGGCGTCTATATTGTCAAGCTTTTCCTCGCAGTAGTCAATGCAAAGGCGCAGATGTTCCGGTGTTCCGGTAGCCAGAATATCAATAGGATTTCCGACGGCAGCACCGGGGAATAGTTGGGCTTTTAGTTCCTCGGCTACTTCTCCCTCCAGCTTAGGCACATTCAGTCCGCCTTTACTCAACGCATCTGTCAGCATCACTCCCGGCCCTCCGGCATGAGTGATAATGGCAAAATTCTTTCCTTTCAATTCGGGTAAAGTAAACACGCAACCCACAGTAGTCAATTCTTCACGAGAGAAGCAACGCACAATGCCTGCTTTACGGAACAAAGCCTCTACTGCCGAATCGGAACTGGCGATTGCTCCTGTATGGGAAGATGCCGCCCGGCTTCCGCTCTCCGAACTTCCGGCTTTGATTGCCGCAATCTTGCACCCTTTTCTAATCAAAGACGAAGCATGGAATAACAGCCTGTCCGGATTCTGAATACTTTCAATATAGAGTAGTTTCAGATGAGAATCTTTTTCGGGATCGAAGTTCTCATCCATAAATTGCAATACATCTTCTACACCGATCTGCTTGGCGTTTCCCACCGACCAGACTGAATTGAACTGCAAACCTTTTGTTACGGCACTTTCGAGAATAAATACCGCCGTAGCACCGGAGCTGGAAATCAAGTCCACCCCTTTGGGGTTTAAATTAGGAATGGGCTGGCTGAATACACTATGATGCCATGTATTCATCAATCCGATGCAATTAGGACCAATCAGTGAAGCGCCGTATTTATTAACTGTTTCCAAAATACGTTCTTCCAACAGCGCCCCTTCGTGGGTTTCTTCACCAAAACCAGCCGAGAGTATGATAAATGCCCTGGTTTGTTTCTTGCTAGCCAATGTTTCCACCATATCAGGACACATCAAGGCAGGCACAGCCAACACCGCCAGATCTGTGTCCGGCAGATCATTCACATCCGCAAAGGCGGGAACTCCCTGCACTTCCTTTTCCTTCGGATTCACCGCCCGAAGTTCTCCCTGATAACCTCCGTTTATCAAATTCTTTAATATTGCGCCACCCGGCTTATGCACATTATTCGATGCCCCTACTACGACAATACTTTCAGGACGAAGCAACTGGGTTGTTATCATATCATGCTTTGGTTTTCGTTTAACTTAGGTACAAATATATTCTTTCTTACGAGAAAAAAGAAAGAAAAAGGGGAGAAATATAGATGGAAATAGATGATAAAAGAGGAAATGAGCAAGAAATTATATAGATTATACTGACTTATTGAAATGCAAAGCTATAATCTTACCATGTAATTCTTATCATTAGAACAGAATATCACTTTATGCAGAAAAAATGGACATAAAACTCATACAGAATCAAAAATATACAAGATGAGTCCGGAGTATATTGGAAAACTTGAAGGATAAGCAAGTTGCATAATCCATATTCACACAAAACAGACTTTAAATCATTCGATTCAACATCAAAAAGGCAAAATTCCTAATTTCAGGAGCAGATTATTGCAAATATAAGTTCAAATAGAAACAACTCACATGTTACCTATTCGACAGCAACCAGCACAAAACAAGTATTCTAAATACCCTTTTGTCCTTTCGTTTAAAAGCAAGGAAGCACTTCTCACTGACCAATAAACCGTTTCTTTAAAAGGAACGAAGTCTTCCTTTAAAAGAAATGATTCATGATTCTATCAACAATCATGAATATTCACTCATTTGTATTCAAGAAAGATGACTTATTCCGCATATTCATACAGTATTTTATACGTCACTTCTTTTATTAGAATACAGTTTAGATACTCCTAATCTGTTTCAATCTTAAAAATAGAACATAATAGAAAATATAAAAATACCCCGATACAAATTGGCTATTTTCTAGCCAACTTATATTAGGGTAAAACACTTTCTTTTTACCTGTTTTTTTATTACGAAACGTTCCTGTTTCATTCTGTGACCACTTTTCAATGAAATAATCTGTGTTAATCCGTGTAATCTGTGGTGAAAAGTCATTATCTTTGCACATTACAAAGTTGAAAACAACAAAAATCACACTATATAATGGAAAAGAAATTTAAAAGAACCACCGTCACATCGGCACTGCCGTATGCGAACGGTCCTGTCCATATCGGTCACTTGGCTGGTGTATACGTACCGGCAGATATTTATGTGCGTTATCTGCGTCTGAAAAAAGAAGATGTATTATTCATCGGAGGTTCGGACGAACACGGGGTACCTATCACGATTCGTGCCAAGAAAGAAGGAATTACTCCGCAGGATGTAGTAGACCGTTATCATTCGCTGATAAAAAAATCATTCGAAGAATTCGGTATCTCATTCGACGTGTATAGCCGCACCACTTCGCCGACGCATCACCAATTGGCTTCGGATTTCTTCAAAACATTGTACGATAAAGGCGAATTCATCGAGAAAACGTCTGAACAATATTACGACGAGGAAGCAAAAACATTCCTTGCCGACCGTTATATCACCGGAGAATGTCCCCACTGCCATTCCGAAGGCGCTTACGGCGACCAATGCGAAAAATGCGGAACCTCACTTTCTCCTACGGATCTTATCAACCCGAAAAGTGCTATCAGCGGCAGCAAACCGGTGATGAAAGAAACCAAACACTGGTATCTTCCTCTCGACAAGCACGAAGGATGGCTGCGCAAATGGATTCTGGAAGATCACAAAGAATGGCGTCCCAACGTATACGGCCAATGCAAAAGCTGGCTCGACATGGGACTGCAACCACGTGCCGTGAGCCGTGACCTCGACTGGGGTATCCCTGTTCCCGTAGAAGGAGCAGAAGGAAAAGTGCTTTATGTATGGTTTGACGCACCTATTGGCTACATATCCAACACCAAAGAACTTCTCCCCGACAGCTGGGAAACATGGTGGAAAGATCCTGAAACCCGCCTGATCCATTTCATCGGGAAAGACAACATCGTGTTCCACTGCATCGTATTCCCCGCCATGCTGAAAGCAGAAGGCAGCTATATCCTGCCGGACAACGTGCCGAGCAACGAATTCCTCAACCTCGAAGGAGACAAAATCTCCACTTCCCGCAACTGGGCTGTATGGTTGCACGAATACCTGGCGGACTTCCCCGGCAAACAGGACGTACTCCGCTACGTACTGACCGCCAACGCACCGGAAACGAAAGACAACGACTTCACCTGGAAAGACTTCCAGGCACGCAATAATAACGAACTGGTAGCCGTATACGGTAACTTCGTGAACCGTGCAATGGTATTGACTCAAAAATACTTCGACGGGCGCGTACCTGCACAAGGTGAACTGACCGACTACGACAAGGAAACACTGAAAGAATTTGCAGACGTAAAAGCAGAAGTGGAAAAACTGCTCGACGTATTCAAATTCCGCGACGCACAGAAAGAAGCCATGAACCTGGCACGTATCGGCAACAAATACCTGGCCGACACCGAACCGTGGAAACTGGCAAAAACAGATATGGAGCGTGTAGGTACCATCCTCAACATCTCCCTGCAACTGGTTGCCAACCTTGCCATCGCTTTCGATCCGTTCCTGCCGTTCAGCTCGGAAAAACTCCGCAAAATGCTGAACATGAATACTTTCGAATGGTCTGAACTGGGACGTGACAACCTTCTGCCTGTAGGTCACCAATTGAACAAACCGGAATTATTGTTCGAAAAGATTGAGGACGCTACTATCGAAGCACAAGTACAAAAATTGCTTGATACAAAGAAAGCAAACGAAGAAGCCAACTACAAGGCTAATCCTATCCGCCCGAACATCGAATTCGACGACTTCACGAAACTGGATATCCGTGTAGGTACCATTCTTGAATGTCAGAAAGTGCCGAAAGCGGATAAATTGCTTCAATTCAAAATCGACGACGGACTGGAAACACGTACTATCGTATCGGGTATTGCCAAGCATTATCAACCGGAAGAACTGGTAGGCAAACAGGTTTGCTTCATCGCCAACCTTGCTCCGCGCAAACTGAAAGGCATCGTCAGCGAAGGCATGATTCTAAGTGCCGAAAACAACGACGGCAGTCTGGCAGTTATCATGCCGGGACGTGAGGTGAAGCCGGGTAGCGAAGTAAAATAATAAAACTTAAATAGGGAATACATGAAAAGCTATCATTGCGCATAGCCTTTTCATGTATTCTTTGCAAATAACATGAGCGAGAATCAGTCACTAAAAGAAAAGACAGCCAAAGGACTATTTTGGGGAGGATTCAGCAACGGCATACAGCAGTTGTTAAACCTGCTTTTCGGAATATTCCTCGCACGGTTGCTCACTCCGGCAGACTATGGAATGGTGGGAATGTTGGCTATCTTCTCCCTCATTGCCAGTTCGATACAGGAGAGCGGTTTCACAGCCGCCCTTGTCAACAAGAAGGAAGTGACACATAACGATTACAATGCTGTCTTCTGGTTCAATGCAGCCATCAGCTTATCCTTGTATCTACTGTTATTCCTGTGCGCACCGCTCATTGCCGATTTTTACCATACTCCCGAACTGACACCGCTGGCACGTTATTCCTTCATCGGATTCTTCATAGCCAGCCTGGGAATATCCCACAGTGCCTATCTTCTGCGAAACCTGATGGTGAAACAGCGGGCCCTGTCTTCCGTTATCGGGCTTACCGTATCCGGAATCACCGGAATCACTCTTGCCTACTTCGGTTTCTCTTATTGGGGTATTGCCACGCAAAGCATCGTTTATGTAGCCGTCAACACAGCCTGTTACTGGCATTTCACCCGTTGGCGACCGAGCTTGCAATTCAATTTCACCCCGATTAAGGAAATGTTCGGATTCAGCGGAAAGCTATTGGTAACCAATGTATTCAATCACATCAACAACAACCTGTTCTCTGTGATACTGGGTAAGTTCTACACCGAAAAGGAAGTAGGATATTACAACCAGGCCAATAAATGGTGCGGCATGGGACAGCTCTTTATATCCGGCATGATAAACGGAGTGGCGCAACCGGTACTCACCAAAGTGTCGGACGACCTTGAACGGCAAAAACGGGTATTCCGCAAAATGCTGCGTTTCACCGCTTTCGTCTCGTTTCCCGCCATGCTCGGACTGGGAATCGTATCAGAAGAGCTGATTATCATCACCATCACCGACAAGTGGTATTCCAGCATATCCATCATGCAGATTCTGTGTATCAGCGGAGCCTTCACTCCCATCGCATACCTCTATCAGCAACTCATCATCAGCAAAGGAAAATCCCGCATCTATATGTGGAACACCATAGCGCTCGGCATTATTCTACTGTCAGGCGTTCTGTTAGTCCATTCACACGGGATCTATGCCATGCTCGCCGTCTATGTATCCACCAATATACTGTGGCTACTGACGTGGCACTACTTCGTATGGCAAGAAATCGGACTAAAGCTGCGCCATGCACTGATAGACATACTTCCATACGCTGTCATTGCCGCCACGGTGATGGTAATCACCTATTATTCCACCCGTTCCATCGAGAATATTTATCTCCGCCTGGCAAGCAAGATAGTGCTCGCAGCAGCACTCTACATAGCCGCCATGTGGGGCAGTCGTTCGGTCACCTTTAAAGAAAGCATCCAGTATTTCATCAAAAAGAAGACACATGAACCCCAATGATCTTGCCACCAAATACCGCCTTCTGAACAGTTCTTTCAAAAAGACAATGATCTATCACATAGGTATAGACGCCGGATTCTTTACCGAATATACCTATATGCTCCATGCAATGCTCTATTGCCTGCAACACAAAATACAGTTCAAGCTTTACTCCGACGACGCCAACTTCGGATGGGAAAAGGGCTGGGAAGACTGTTTCGCACCTTTCTGCGAGCAAGTGCACGAACCGTTTCACCACACCTACAACACCCATCGCCTGCCTTCATGGCAAGCATTGATGCAAGACAAAAAATTATCTAAAACGAAGTTACTGAAATGGAAACTGAAAGTAACCTGCAAGAACATCATCGGAAAAGCCCTTGCTTTCTTCACGTATGGTAAACCGGTGTTGCTCAACTTCCAAGTGACGTTCAACCCCAACCAGCGCTTCCATATCCTCGAACTGGGAATAGACGGTGACTACCTCCACACCTTCCAAAAACTGACGGAAATCACCTGGAAACTCAACGACACCACCGCACAGGAATGTCGCCAATTTGCCGCCACCCTGCAACTTCCGCCTCAATACGCAGGATGCCAGATACGCGGAGGAGACAAGATAACCGAAACCAACCTGCTGCCACCGGAACACTACATACGCCTCATCAAAGAAAAAACAGCCATCCGCGACGTCTTTGTATTGACCGACGACTACCGCCTCTTCGAGCAAGTGCAAACCCTTGCCCCGGACATACACTGGTACACCCTTTGCAGCCCCAACGAGCAAGGATACGTCAACAGCGCCTTCACACAGACCACCAAAGAACTGAAACAGAAGCAAATGGCACGTTTCCTCTGCTCAATACAGCTATTGATGGATGCTTCCGTCTTTATAGGAAGTATCACCACCGGTCCCAGCCTGTTCCTGTTGAAGAAGTTCTATCCGGAGATCAATCCGGCAGACTGTCTGCTCAAGGACTTTCCGCAAGCATCCGTCCTCCCCATTCCGGGACGTGGGCGAGTGGCCACCAAATTTATGCAAGGAAACTTAAAGTTATAGTAACTTAGCAATATAATTACTACATTTGCAAGACAACGTGCATTAACCATTTCCGATGAACAAGAAATATACAGCCGAAGAGCTTGATTTATTACATGCCGAACTTTACGACATATTGGGAGAAACCATCCGGGTGTGTCAGAAGCACGATATTCCCTATTTTGTGATAGGCGGCACAGCCATCGGCGCACTCTACGATCAGGGAATTCTCCCCTGGGATGATGATATAGACATCGGCATGACGCGGGAGAATTACAACAAATTCTTAAAAGTAGCACCCGGAGAACTGGGTCCTTCCTACTTCCTTTCATGGATAGAGACAGACCCTCACACCCCCTATTACTACGCGAAGGTTAAGAAAAACAACACCCTTTTCGTAGAAGAAATGTTCAAGAACGTCCCGATGCATCCGGGCATCTTTGTAGATATCTTCCCGTTCGACAGGATTCCCGACAACAAACTGTTGCGGCAAATGCAATCCGGCATACTCGGCTTCCTCAAATGCTGCCTGATGGGAAAAGAGATATGGATGTGGAAACACTTCGGCAAATGTGAAATAGAGAACCCTACAAACCGGGGAGCCTTCTCCTGTCTCCTGAACAGAATAGTCGACTCTCTTTTCTCTAAAAAAGCAATTTACCGGATGCTAGTATCCGTGCAAAGCTGTTTCAACTCACGAAACACCCGCTACTACAACAACGTCATGGCAACCGCCGACCACGTGACCGTAGAAAGCCTCCGCCACCTGCAACCGGTGAAATTCGGTCCCCTCACCGTGACCACTCCCGATGACCTGGAAGGGTTCCTGCGATACAACTACCCGACCTTGCATCGATTTACCAAGGAAGAACAGGAGAAAGTGAACAACCACTATCCTGCCGCCCTGTCATTCAGTACAACCCCAAAACAAGAACTATGAATATGAAATCCGCTTTAGTAGACGTCCCGGTACTTATCCTGTTCTTCAACCGCCCGCAACAACTGTCGCAAGTGTTCGAGCAAGTGAAGAAAGCACGTCCGTCCCGGCTCTTCCTCTATCAGGACGGAGCACGAAACGAGCGCGATTTGCCCGGAATAGAAGCCTGCCGTGAAATCGTATCACAGATAGACTGGGAATGTGAAGTAGAACAGCTTTATCAGGAAAAGAATTTCGGCTGTGACCCTTCAGAATACATTTCGCAAAAATGGGCCTTCTCCAAAGTCGACAAGTGCATCGTATTGGAAGACGACGATGTGCCCTCCGTCTCCTTTTTCCAATTCTGCAAGGAGATGCTGGATAAATACGAACACGACACCCGCATCAGCATGATTGCCGGATTCAACCCCGAAGAAATCACCCAGGATATGCCATCCGACTATTTCTTCGCCACCACCTTTTCCATCTGGGGATGGGCGAGCTGGAAACGGGTAGTCGACCAATGGGACGAGTTTTACAGTTTCCTGGACGACTCCTTCAACATGCAGCAGCTTGAGCAACTCATCAAGGAACGCAAATTCCGGAGCGACTTTATCTATATGTGCCAGCGTCACCGGGAACAGCAGAAAGCCTTTTATGAAACCATCTTCCACGCCTCTATCCTGTTCAACTCCGGACTAAGCATCGTGCCTACCCGCAACATGATAAACAACCTCGGAGCAACGGCAGATTCCACCCATTTTGCCGGCTCGGTCCACACCCTGCCCAAGGGCTATCGCCGCATCTTCACCATGAAGCGTTACGAGGTGGACTTTCCGCTGCGGCATCCCCGCTACGTCATTGAAAACGTAGCCTACAAAGAGAAGGTTTACCGCATCATGGGCTGGGATCATCCATGGATCAAGATAGGGCGTTCGTTCGAAGAACTGTTCCTCAACCTGAAATACGGTAATTTCTCCATCATTACGAAAGCTGTCAAAAACCGAATAAACAAATGGCTGAAAAGAAACAAGCACCACTAAATACGTTGCTTACTATTTATTTTTACCATACCCGCCTCACACGGGAAAGTTACGAGGAATGGAAAGAATATAAATTCCCCGGACATATTTTATACGGACTTCCTCTGCTGGAAAATTACGGAATACGCTCCGTGATGCACAAATGCAAATACTTCTCCGGCCGCCTGAAACTCATGTTTTACGCCACCAAAGAGATTCTCTTCTGCAAAGAAAAATACGACGTGCTCTATGCCACCTCTTTCCGGGGGATAGAACCCGTCATCTTCCTCCGTGCGCTGGGACTGTACCGCAAACCTATTGTCATCTGGCATCACACGGCCGTCGTCACCAACCCCAAACCCTGGCGCGAACAAATCTCCCGCCTTTTTTACAAAGGTATCGACCAAATGTTCCTATTCAGCCGGAAGCTGATTCAGGACTCGCAGAAAACCCGGAAAGCTCCGTCCCACAAACTGAAACTGATACATTGGGGCCCGGACCTTCCTTTCTACGACCATCTGCTGGCAGAAATGCCCGATCGGAAACCCGAAGGATTTATCTCCACCGGCAAAGAGAACCGGGACGTGGACACCTTGCTCCAGTCATTCTCCGCAACCAACGAGGAATTGGATCTGTACATTGCCGTCTCATGCGGCAACATCAACTATAAAAAGATACTCGACCGCTATTCAGTGCCCGACTCCATCCACATCCACTACACCGACGGAGTGATTCCCTACGAACTGGGAAAACTGGTAGCCCGCAAAAGCTGCATCGTCATCTGCTGTCTGGACTTCCCCTACACCGTAGGACTGACCACTCTCGTAGAAGCATTTGCCCTCGGCATCCCCGTCATCTGCTCGCGCAACCCCAACTTCGAAATCGACATCGACAAGGAAGAAATCGGCATCACCGTAGAATATAACGATGTACAAGGCTGGATAGACGCTATCCGCTACATCGCCGACCATCCCGAAGAGGCACGACGCATGGGAGAGAATGCACGCAAACTGGCAGAAGAACGCTTCAACCTCGAAATCTTTTCGCGCGAAATAGCAGAAAGCTTGTTGGAAATATCAAACATTTCCTCTAAAAACCGTACATTTGCATAAACTTTTGCCCATGAGAGTCCTGATAATAAATACATCTGAACGAATAGGAGGAGCGGCCATTGCAGCAAGCCGGTTGATGGAGTCACTGAAAAACAACGGTATCAAAGCCAAAATGCTGGTGCGTGACAAGCAGACCGACCAAATCAGTGTGGTCCGCTTAAAAAGTAACTGGTTGCAAGTGTGGAAGTTCATGTGGGAACGGATCGTTATCTGGAGTGCCAATCGTTTCCGCCGATACCATCTGTTCGACGTTGACATTGCCAACACAGGTACAGACATCACCTCACTCCCGGAATTTCGCCAAGCCGACGTGATCCATCTGCATTGGGTCAACCAAGGAATGCTCTCGCTGAAAGATATACGGAAAATACTCACTTCCGGCAAACCTGTGGTATGGACCATGCACGATATGTGGCCATGTACCGGCATCTGCCACTACGCACGGGAGTGTAAAAACTATCAGCAAGAGTGTCACGACTGCCCTTACATCTACAAAGGCGGTGGCCGGAAAGATTTATCTTACCGCACTTTCCGCAAAAAACAAAAGTTATACAGCTACGCTCCCATCCATTTCGTCACGTGCAGTCACTGGCTGAAGGAACAAGCACAGACCAGCGCATTGTTTGAAGGAAAAAGCGTCACCAATATTCCGAACGCTATTAATACCAACCTGTTCAAACCCATGAACAAAAAAGAAGCACGTGCCAAGTTCATGTTGCCGGAAGGTAAGAAACTGGTTCTGTTCGGCTCGTTAAAGATCACCGACAAACGAAAAGGAGTCGACTATCTCATTGAAGCCTGCAAACTGCTGGCAGAAAAGCATCCGGAATGGAAAGAGTCACTGGGGGTAGTCGTATTCGGCAACCAGTCACAGCAATTGCAGGAGCAGCTTCCTTTCCATGTCTACCCGCTCCCTTACATCAAGAATGAGCATGAGATAGTAAATATCTACAATGCCGTAGACCTCTTCGCCATCCCGTCTCTGGAAGAGAATCTTCCTAACATGATTATGGAAGCAATGGCCTGCGGAGTACCCTGTGTCGGCTTTAATGTAGGAGGTATCCCCGAAATGATCGATCATCTGCACAACGGTTATGTGGCACAATACAAATCTTCAGAAGATTTTGCCAACGGCATACATTGGATATTGACGGAACCGGAATACGATGAACTCTCCGCACAAGCCTGCCGCAAGGTCTTGGGCAATTATTCGGAGAGCATCGTCGCAAAGAAATATACAGATGTCTACAATAAAATAACGGGGAAATATGCATAGTGTCCATCCTACTCCCAAGTTCTCTATCATTACGGTGACGTACAATGCTGAAAAGGTATTGGAAGACACGATTCAGAGTGTCATTTCACAAACCTATCATCATATAGAATACATCATCGTAGATGGAGCTTCCAAGGATGGAACCATTTCTATTATCAACCGCTACCGCCCGCACATACACACCGTTGTCAGCGAACCGGACAAAGGGCTGTATGACGCCATGAATAAAGGCATCGCCCTTGCCAGCGGCGATTATCTCTGTTTCCTGAACGCGGGCGACTGTTTTCACGAGGACGACACACTACAACAAATGGTGCATACCATCAACGGCAGCGAACTGCCCGATGTGCTTTACGGAGAAACCGCTATCGTAGACCAGGACAGGCATTTCCTGCGGATGCGCAGATTGTCCGCTCCCGAAACGCTTACCTGGAAAAGTTTCAAACAGGGTATGTTAGTCTGCCATCAGGCATTCTTTCCCCGTCATACGCTGGTAGAGCCCTACAACTTGAAATATCGTTTTTCTGCCGATTTCGACTGGTGCATCCGTATTATGAAGAAAGCGCGCACCTTACACAATACCCATCTGACGATTATCGATTATCTGGATGAAGGAATGACTACCCGCAATCAGAAAGCCTCCCTGAAAGAGAGATTTCGCATCATGGCAAAGCACTACGGGTTGATTGGCACCGTAGCACATCATATATGGTTTGTGATCCGTGCGGTGATTCACCGGTAAAGCTGGTTCTCTTTAAAATGTTGCAGGCAACGCAAGCAACTGGTACATCAGCGTACGTGCCATACGTAGCTGCCCCTTTGTACTAGGATGTAAACGGTCATATCCTGCGTCGTAGAAGTAAATCAGTTGCTCTTCCACCATCGGGTTCAGCCCGGTTACCGCATTAAAATCAATTACGGGCACTCCCCACACATTACCGGCTTCCTTGACGGCCTGCACGTAGGCATCCACATATTCACCACAACTATTCTGATAGTTTTCATCCGGTTGCACGTTCTTCTCTCCAAAATCCGCCAGTGAGCGGTGCAACGGGGTTAATAGTACAATCTGCTTATCCGGAAACAGTTGTTTCAGCCTGTGGATTCCGATGTTGATACGTCCTTTATACGTGTTTCCATCCATTATAGGCGTACGTTTCTTGCGGGTTTCCAGCTTTTTGACCTGTCCGCGGGCTGCCATCACCTGTTCTTCTGTTTCCGTAAACCACTCTCCGATAGGCACACCGTCATTAAAATCATTCGTACCCATCAGAATCAAGATAGCATCCACTTCTCCACCGTGTTCCTGCTTTAGTTTCTCGGCCTGACGGGGCACATCATTCCATTGTCTGCCGCTGATACCATATACATAAGGAGTAATCCCCAGCCATTCCTGCAGGAAATCCCAGTATTTCTTTATTTTGTCACCATAGCAGTTGGGATCTGTAATAGAGTCTCCTAAATATCCCACTCTTTTTCCTTGCCACGGATGCCGGACAGCTCCATTATTCGTTTCAGCAGAGTTTGCAACTTTAGATGTTTGATTCTGTCCGCACAGAAAAGAGGAACAGAAAAACAGAATGGTACATGCGAGTAATAATTTGCTTTTCATCGGTATTATACATTAAATGAGAGATTTGTATCTAATATCCTGCAAATGTAATTCAAAAATAGGTAGTTTCAATCAATTTGGGCAGTCAATCTCATCCATACAACCGGACAGACAAACGGGTCTCTATTTGACGATTCTTGCTAAAATGCAGGTTTACAGTATTTTTTCATCAAAGTTATCATTGAGTTTTACACCTAAAATCCTATCTTTGTCACAAACTAAAAGAAAAATTGGATGTTTAACTCATTTTCATTCCATAAGGATTCCGTTCTGTAAATAATCTGTAAGCCTTCCTCTCATTACAGATTATCCCTTATGTTTTCTGACATATTCTTGTCAGAGTTATTTTCTATATCTAAATTTTAAACTATTTGTATGGTCAAATGGTCACAAGCATCGTCACATGCCTTCATTTACCGTACTGCTAAAACATTAAAAAACAATGAGTAACGAATTAAAAACAATCCACGAATTCGATTTTACACTGATATGTAATTACTTCAAAGGACTAAAACGTCAAGGTCCGGGAAGCCCTGAAGTCACACAAAAAGCCTTAAGTTTCACCAACGAACTGTCTGACAATGCCAGAATAGCCGATATTGGCTGTGGCACAGGCGGGCAGACAATGGCATTAGCCAACTATACGAAAGGGCAAATTACAGGCATCGATCTTTTCCCCGACTTCATCGAAATATTCAACAGAAATGCAATAGAAGCCCATTGCGAAGACAGAGTAAAAGGCATTGTCGGTTCTATGGACGCTTTGCCGTTTCAAGAGGAAGAACTCGATCTGATCTGGTCCGAAGGAGCTATCTATAATATAGGATTCGAACGCGGCATGAATGAATGGAATAAGTTCCTGAAAAAGAACGGATTCATCGCTGTAACGGAAGCATCCTAGTTCACCCCGGAACGCCCCTCCGAAATAGACGACTTCTGGATGGCTAATTACCCGGAAATCGATACGATTCCGAGAAAAATAGCACAAATGGAGAAAGCCGGATATATCCCGACAGCCCATTTCATCTTACCGGAAAATTGCTGGACCGAGCATTTCTATGCTCCCCAATTCCCGGTTCAGGAAGCCTTTCTGAAGGAATATGCAGGAAATGAAGCTGCCGCAGACCTCATCGCCGGTCAACGACACGAAGAGAGCCTATATAATAAGTATAAGGAATACTACGGCTATGTATTCTATATAGGACAAAAAAGATAATTGACTATCTGCCGGAGAAGTTAGCAAGATAGGATAACTCTCCGGCATTTATTATCCTTTATTTTGCAGAAGATATGGAAACGAAAGATATAAATAAGGAAGAATATCAGTTACGGATCAACAAAGTGACCGACTATATCCATCAAAACATTGACCAGCCGTTATCATTACAGAAAATGGCGGGTATCGCATGCTTTTCTCCTTTCCACTTCCACCGCGTATTTACAATCCTGACCGGCGAAACGCCTACGGATTATATCAAACGCACCCGGATTGAAAAAGCAGCCCTATTATTAAAACAAAACAAGGAACTTTCCGCCACCGAAATTGCCGCCCTTTGCGGCTTTAGCAGCCTTTCGCTGTTAAGTCGCAATTTCAGGCTGCATTTCAGTATGACGATCCGGGAGTTCCGCTCACTAAAATAAAACGCTAAAGAATATGGAAAAAGAAAATAAGATTCTGATTTTTCGAACTTCTATCACCAAAAGATGTGACATCAAACGCATAGGAAAACTTTTGGCAGAGTTCCCTCAAATAGACAAATGGAATGTGGACTTTGAGGACTGGGAGAAAATATTAAGAATCGAGTGCAGTGGTATCACTGCACTCGAAATATCAGAAATACTCCGGAATAATCATATTTTTGCCAGCGAACTGGAATAAAACGGAGGGAAAGAAGTCTCAAACTCCCAACAATTGTTTCAATTCACCCATTCCTTCAGAAGCCCCCTTCTGAATTACATGTATCGAACGGGAAGTATGCGTATCTACCGGTTTCGGATCAATCAGATACACCTCTGCTCCTCTCGGTACATAATGAAGCAGCCCCGCCGCAGGATATACATTAAGCGATGTACCGATAATGACGAAAATATCCGCTCTCTCCACATAGCGGATAGCTGTTTCAATTTCCGGCACAGCTTCTCCAAACCATACAATGAAAGGTCGTAATTGAGTGCCGTCACCGGCCTTGTCTCCCATCTTCACTTCATATTCTTCCGGTTTCAGCTCTTTTATAAATTGAGGATTATATGGATCTCTGCTGGAACATACTTTTGTCAGTTCGCCATGCAGATGAATAATGTGGCTACTTCCTGCGCGTTCATGCAGATTATCTACATTCTGCGTCACCACCGTTACATGGAAACTTTTCTCCAGTTCCGCCAACAACTCATGTCCACGGTTCGGTTTCACCTCCAACAACTGTTTCCGGCGTTCATTATAGAAATTAATCACCAGAGCCGGGTCCCGCTGATAACCTTCAGGAGTAGCCACCTGCTCCACAGGATATTTATCCCACAAACCGCCCGCATCCCGAAATGTACTGATCCCACTCTCGGCACTCATACCGGCACCCGTCAAAACTACCAGATTTTTCATTACTATTCCTCCTTCTTTTTTAATAGCCACACAAATGTAATCAGAATCATCGAATAAAAGAAGACTTTCTTACGCTTAATCTAACCTGATATATACGAAACTTTAAGATGAAAGATACAGATAGTTAGTGTCAGACATACTAAGATTTATTCGTCTGACTATAGTTATATTTACATCTGACTATAGTTATTCTTTCGTCTGACTATAGTTAGACGAAAAGTAAACTATAGTCAGACGATTAATTATCTGCATAAACAAACCTAAATAATCAGAATAAACCGATTAAATCCTACGAACAAAAAACTAATTCTTTAAAGAAAAGCGATTAACTTTCACAGATATAAGAATTTTTAAATAGCAAATGCTAAATCATTCAAATAAAACACGTACTTTTGCGTTTCATAAATTTGCAATTGATTGAAAGCTAAAACCATGAAGGTGATACATTTCAATCGCCAACAAAAAACATTATATGGATAAATTCAGTTACTCTATTGGCCTCGGAATTGGTCAAAACTTATCAAGCATGGGAATCGAAAACCTTGCGGTAGATGATTTCGCACAAGCAATCAAAGATGTATTAGAAGGTAATCAGACAGCTATCAGCCACAATGAAGCCCGCGAAATAGTGAACAAATATTTCGAAGAATTGGAATCTAAGATGAGTGCCGTTGCTATTGAGCAGGGACAGGCATTCCTCGAAGAAAACAAAAAAGGACCGGGCGTAGTTGTCCTTCCCAGCGGACTACAATATGAAATCATCAAAGAAGGTACAGGTAAAAAGCCGAAAGCTACCGATCAGGTAAGATGCCACTATGAAGGTACATTGATCGACGGTACACTGTTCGACAGCTCTATCCAACGCGGAGAACCGGCTGTATTCGGCGTCAACCAAGTAATCCCGGGATGGGTGGAAGCTTTGCAGCTGATGCCGGAAGGTTCCAAATGGAAACTGTATATTCCGTCAGAACTCGCTTATGGCGCAAGAGGTGCCGGAGAAATGATTCCTCCTCACAGCACACTCATTTTTGAAGTAGAATTACTCGAAGTATTATAAATAAAAAATTTCAAAGCAAAATGAAAAAAGTTAGTATTTTTATGGCAATCGCCGCTGCAGCAAGCCTTGCTTCTTGTACAGCTCAAGCTCCTAAAGCAAATCTGAAAACAGACATCGACTCACTGTCGTATTCTATCGGTATGGCGCAGACTCAAGGTTTGAAAGGCTATCTGACAGGTCGTCTGGACGTTGATACTGCTTATATGGCAGAATTCATCAAAGGTTTGAATGAAGGTGCAAACAAGACTAGCAAAAAAGACATCGCTTACATGGCAGGTCTGCAAATCGGTCAGCAAATCAGCAACCAGATGATGAAAGGTATCAACCAGGAATTGTTTGGTACAGACTCTACTAAAACTATCAGCAAAGAAAACTTCATGGCAGGTTTCATCGCAGGTACTTTGGAAAAAGGCGGCGTAATGACTATGGAAGCAGCTCAAGAATATACTCGTACAGCTATGGAAACTATCAAAGCAAAAGCTTTGGAAGAAAAATATGCTGACTATAAAGCTGAAAACGAAAAATTCCTTGCTGAAAACAAGACTAAAGACGGCGTAAAAACAACTGCAAGCGGTCTGCAATACAAAGTAATCACTGAAGGTAAAGGTGAAATTCCTGCTGACACTTGCAAAGTGAAAGTGAACTACAAAGGTACTTTGATCGACGGAACAGAATTCGACAGCTCTTACAAACGTAACGAACCGTCTACTTTCCGTGCTAACCAAGTAATCAAAGGTTGGACAGAAGCTTTGACTATGATGCCTGTAGGTTCTAAATGGGAACTTTATATCCCACAAGAACTTGCTTACGGTGCAAGAGAATCTGGCAACCAAATCAAACCGTTCTCTACTTTGATTTTCGAAGTTGAACTGTTGAGCATCGAAAAAGATAAGAAATAAAAAAGTTCTTTTCTAAATAGAAAAAGGAAAGAGGCACAAAACGTTTGTGCCTCTTTTTTTTGCTTTTTCCTATTTTTTTTCTCCGAAAAGAAGAATAATTAAAATAAATCTCTATATTTGCTTACTATTTGATAACAACAGGAAATTACAATTTATTATTATGGAAAGAATAGACAACCTCGACAGGCAGATCCTAGAGATTATCTCCCAGAATGCCCGCATCCCTTTTAAAGACGTAGCAGCCGAATGTGGAGTATCACGCGCAGCTATCCATCAGCGCGTGCAAAGACTGATTGACCTAGGTGTCATTGTAGGCTCTGGTTACCATGTGAACCCGAAATCATTGGGCTACAGAACTTGTACATACGTGGGTATCAAGCTGGAAAAAGGCTCCATGTACAAATCTGTCGTAGCGGAATTACAAAAGATTCCCGAAATAGTGGAATGTCATTTCACTACAGGCCCGTACACAATGCTGACAAAACTTTATGCATGCGACAACGAACATCTGATGGATTTGCTGAATAACAAAATGCAAGAAATACCAGGTGTAGTAGCTACCGAGACTCTGATTTCTCTGGAACAGAGTATCAAGAAAGAGATTCCCATCCGCGTTGAAAAATAATTGTGATGGAGTTTCTAAATGAATATCACCTTGCAGGGTTATTCATCGGAATCTGTACCTTTTTGATTATCGGCCTTTTTCACCCCGTCGTGGTAAAGGCCGAATATTACTGGGGCACAAAATGCTGGTGGATATTCCTGGTACTCGGCATTGCCGGTGTGATTGCCTCCTTAAGTATCGATAATGTGATCTTATCTTCTTTATTAGGCGTGTTTGCGTTTTCTTCCTTCTGGACGATCAAAGAGGTTTTCGAACAGGAAGAACGGGTACAAAAAGGATGGTTCCCCAAGAATCCGAAGCGCAAATATAAGTTCTAGTAGCAGAGGATGATAGTTTTTTCTCGAAAGAATTTGCATAATTCGACGGAAAATACTACTTTTGTCACCGCATCCAGTTAATGGATACATCGGGCTTTTAGCTCAGTTGGTTAGAGCAACAGACTCATAATCTGGAGGTCCTTGGTTCAAGCCCAAGATGGCCCACGAAAAACTCCTGTAAGTGAAATACTTACAGGAGTTTTTCTTTTATACGGTCAGAATAATGAGATTTACAAAATTAGGAACAGTGCTCCATATTGAAATAAGAATATCAATACTAAATGATTCCAAAGTGCTTCAAAGCCTTACACAAACCGTCATTCTCAACGGTATCAGTAACAAAATCGGCTGACGCCTTGACAGTCTCCGATGCATTTCCCATAGCTACCCCGATTCCGGCAACTTTCAGCATAGGAATATCATTACCGCCATCACCGCAAGCCATTATTTCCGCCATCTCAATTCCATAATAATCGGCAAAAGCTGAAAGTCCGGTTGCCTTACTGATTCCTGCAAGGTTCACATCAGCAAATAAGGGATGCCAGCGTGATAAGGAAAGGTTAGGCAGAAGCGGCATTACTTGCTGTTCCATTTCATCATCGATATAAAAACAAAGCTGGCAACACTCTTTTCTGTCAAATAGTTCTTCAATGTCTACAACGGCGGGGATGGGATGTTCCACGATTTTGGCTATCCGTTCGACAGTCGGAGTCAGCCGATTGACAAACACGCCTTCATCCAGTTCAATAGCAACTGCGAAATCAAAAGCTTTTGTTATTTCCATGGCTTTCTTAAAATCATCCTTTGGAATAAGGTGTCTCCTTATCACAGTGCCATCCAGTAAGACACAGTCAGCTCCATTCAATGCAATAATTCCATCATACGGAACAGCAGCTATTTCATGAAGGTCGCCTGCCGCTCTACCGGTAGCAATGACTATTCGAATCCCACGGTCATGAATCTTCTTAAGAGCTTCAACAGAAGATTGCAATATTTTATGAGTTTCAAAACTCACTAATGTTCCATCTACATCGAGCATGATTGCTTTTATCATAACATCTATATTTTTTATTTACAGTCTATTACCCAGCGACAAAGTTACTGAAAAAATCCCCATAGCAGGTATACCTCCAATACATAAAACAAAAAAGGCAAAAGGAAACGAGATCCTTTTGCCTTATACCTATTGATACCTACTGAAAAATGATAGTTAACGTTTAGCGGAAGTCCTTCAACTCTTCCTGCAATTTCTGACGGGTAAAGAATATGCGGCTTTTTACAGTACCTAACGGAAGATTCAACTTCTCTGCAATCTCACGGTACTTGAATCCTGAAACGTGCATAGCAAACGGAACCCTGTATTCTTTAGGCAGAGCATTGACTACGCGGTGCATTTCCTTTAAATCGTAAGCTCTTTCTGTACTTTCAAAACCTGACTCTTGTGGCAGATTCAGATGATAGAGGTTTTCAGTCTGATCGACAAATGTCTGATCGCGCACTACTTTGCGGTAATTATTAATAAAGATGTTCCGCATTATAGTATACATCCATCCTTTAAAATTTGTGTCGGGGGTATATTTGTCTTCGTTATCCAATGCTTTTAATGAGGTTTCCTGTAACAAATCGTTTGCTTCTTCACGATCGGTTGTCAGTTTGTATGCGAAGCGGAGTAATTCATCCTGTACTCCTATCAGATCTTTCCTGAAGCTTAAACTTTTCATATACGCTATTTTTAAATTGTGAGTATTCGTTGTTATAATTTTGATGTTGCAAGTTTACGGGTTTTCAACAAATGTGGCAGGTGAAGAACAGACATTGTTTAGGGGAAAATCTATCGGTTGATAGAATTTAGGTCATTTTTGATAGTATTCAGGTGGTTTTAATGGCCGGTATAGCAAAAATCCCATTTTGAAGTCACACCTGACTCAAAATGGGATAACACAAACAAAACAAACAATATTAGCGATTTTCACAAACAGCTGTCTTTTTATATTAAAAAATTCATAAGACTTAATTTAGAATATGTCGCTTAAACATTCTTTTTATGGGAACAAAAATATTACTTTCTGGTAAAAAGGAACGCATGATTTAAGAATAGTTATAAAGAATAATTGTTTTATGTATAAAAAATTGTGCCCAACTATAAAGAATTGTATTTCATAACTTAGTACAAAAGAGGCATAAATTAGTCTTTCGGTGATATTCTATAATATCACACATTCCAAAGTGATGTAAATTCTCCAACTTCTTTTTTCACGTAAGAATTAATTTCTATATTTGGGCAATGTACAACCAAATACCAATTTATTATCTATGACTGATACTATTTCTTATCAATATGCAGCTCCTTCCACATTGCAACGGTCGGCCGATCAGGACGAACTGTTTCTTGCCAAATATAGCGAAATAGAAAAGAGAGAAGCCCCCTGTTTCTTTTGGGGAAAGCTGACGCAACCTTATATGACGGCACGCTGCCTCATTGCGTTATCCAATGTTGTGCAGTCCAGTTTCAACCTGACACCGGCACAACTTACAATGCTGAAAGATCCGATTGTAACAGCTGGAAATAACCGTCTGCGCTTTGAAGGATTTTCTAATTGTGCAGGTGTATACGCCAGGGTCGATGTACTTCCTGACGGACACAACGGAGAATTCTTGGAAAACGGGACAACGAATGTAGATTTTAATCCCGGAATGATTTCCGCTTTAGGAGGAATAGGCAGACAAGAAAATGTAGTAATGTCGGTCGGCCCCAAAGAAGTGGGACTCTATAATAAAGGTGAGAAGGTGATAGAGCGAAAAGTGCCTCTTCCCGTAAAATGGATAAAGGGACTGACTACGGTACAGATTTATCAATCCGTTGCCGAAAAGGTCTATTCCTTCAATCGCATACAAACCTTACAACTCTTCCAGACACTACCGAAAAGTAGTGTGAAATGTGACTATTATTTAGTGATGCGCGGTCAAAAACCGGCCTTTTCACCGGTGAAAAGTATGAATGCCATCTGCATCGGAGGACTCCACCGTTTGCGCTTACTCGAACCCTTGCTTCCGTTTGCTGATGAACTGAAAGTATTTGCACATCCTACCATGCAATCTACTATCTGGCAACTCTATTTCGGTCCGGTCCGCTTCAGCCTTTCTCTTTCCCGCGAATGTTGGAGAGGATTCTCCGGAGAAGGTGCCGCACTGGAATCTCTGCTCGAAGATGTACCTGAAAGATGGATAGAGGCGATGGATAAATACAGTTACGCCAACCAACAGTTCAACCCTACGCTTTTTGCCATAGAAGAGCATATTGACCTGGATAAGGTAGATTCTCTCTCGGCACGATTGGCAGCAATGGGTTTGCTGGGATTCGATTTGGATGAAAACAGTTTCTTCTACCGCCGCCTGCCTTTCAAAACCGAACGTATTTTGAGCCTCAACCCGCGAATGATAGCTGCAGAAAAGTTGCTGGAAGAAGACAAAGTAGAAATCATTGCGAATGATGGCAACCGGACGGAAGCCCGTGTTGCAGGAAGCGGAGGAGTGAGGCATACCGTCATTCTGGACAGGGAGAACGAAAAAGAACGTTGCACTTGCACTTGGTTCAGCAGTAATCAGGGAGAACGGGGAGCTTGCAAACATATTTTGGCAGTAAAGAAACTAGCGCAATGGAAGAACTAAAAAAAGAACTGGAGAAGTTATCCAAAGCCTATGTGGATACTCCGGAGAATGAAGAGAAAATATTAATCCCTTTTATCAAGAGATTATTGGAGTTGCCAATGAAGGACAGGCGGAAGTTGCTGCCGCTTATCCGGGAATTGCAATGGATAAAAGGCAGATTCGCTGGTTTCAGCAGTGAGACAACCTGTAGTGCGGCACGGGCACATTTTCTATCGGCAGTACAGTTTGTATGTGCCAACAGACGGGAGATGGATATGGCATATCATGTGAAGTTTGATATGCTTTGCAAACTACTCCCGCTTTACAACCCTGCCTGGCTGACAGATTTTATCAACGATGACAAAACATGGTTCAATTTCGATCTCAATTACGAAGAACTGATGCAGCTCATGGATATGGGTTACCTCAAAGAAATCGCTCCAAGCCGTATTGCACATGTACTCCCCTGGATTACCCGCATCAGAAATAAGAATCCCAAAGGAGACGATACTTTCAACAGTGAACTACTACTCAAACGGGATATTACACTGAAAGAACACATCTGGACGCTTTTCGAACACGAATCAATCATCGGTTATCAGGATGATTGTGCCAAAAATGCTTATAAAAAAGGAATCACAATACGGGATGAAAGTATCAGCGCGGCCCTCTATCGCTTTTCACTGGACGGCCATCTGGATAGAGAACGGCTACTAAGAGCCACCCTCGCCACTTTTCACCGGAGCTTCAAAAAAGACATGGCAGGATGGTTTGCCAGATTCTTTGAAACGCTGCAACCGACCACCGGAGAATCGTTATCCTTACAGGAAGAGATCATGCAAACATTCACTTCTTCCTACACCAAGCCGGTAAATATAATGTTGCAACAGTTGAAGAGCATTGCAGACGAAGAAGGATTCCGTTATCAGGAATTCATCGAACGGGCAACCATCCTTTTCTTCTCCAGTCCCAAAAACTCGCTATTAACCATTTACTCCATCTTTGAAAAGATCGTTGCGCAACATTCCGAGATGAAAGAGCCTTGTTGTATCACTCTCTGCCAACTATTCTTGAAGAAGGACGAAAGCCTGCAAAAGAAAGCTGCCAACTTTATTTCAAAGTATGGGGATGCCTCTTCGTCCAATCTCCAAGAAACACTACAGTCTTATCAACCGGAGATGTTTCAAAGCGTGCAAGCGATACTCGCATCTTTCAAGCCACAGTCTATAGATTCACAGTCTACAGAACCACACCTTGCAAAAGAAGCAAATGCAACAGATACAGGTGTGACAGAAGACATTCTTCATACAGAAGGAAAGAATACAGAAAGAAATAGTACAGATGAAAATAGTACCGATAACTCCCTCCTCTCCGAAGAGCCATCTCTGGAAGCCATCCGCATTTGCCGGGAAGACAACCGTATTCCATTCCCTGCCGACAAAGAAGATTTCCTGTTTCAGCTTAGCCGTTTGTTCGACATGGAGGAGAACTGGGAGATAGAAACAACGATTGCCGCTATCATTGCTTTCCATCCCCAACTGGATAAAGAAGACCTCAACCGGATGGAACCTATTTTCCAACGGGCAGCCAATATTGTTGCCAATAGTTGGGAACCATACGAAGATCTTCTTGCCACTTTCCTGTTGGAATACCAACGCTTATGGGCACAGACAGACAACTCCAACACAGGAGTTTTGAGAAACATGTTCACCCGGCTGGAAGAAAGGCTGAAAGGAATAGATAAAAACAGGGGAGCTTACGACGAACGTTCCTTCAAACGACTTGCCAACTGGAAACCCGGTTACAGCAACGCAACCTGTTTCACCCCTATCAAACAGTTATGGCTGGGTGTGATCCGCCAAATAAAAGGAGGAAATTCATTGCCTCTGCTTTCTACTCCCACCCATACCCCGGCATACCTACAAGCCACCGAACTGATACGCCGGCTTGCCGTATATCAGGAAGCAGGAAAGAAACCTTGTTCGTGGGATTTCCAACTGGCTATTGCCCGTTGTGCTCTGGAAGACAAAGAAGAAGCCATCGTCACCACCCGGCAACTGTTACAAGATGAGTACCTGCATCTCTGCCTGTTCCTATTGGACGAAAACACGCAACCCGAACCGCCCTACAACCATCCGACCGCTTGGGTAGCCGCCGGACTGGTAAAAGCACCGGAGACGGAATTTGAAGCATTCAAGTCTTTCGCCTGTAACACATTGCCACACAACCATCTGACAGGAGACTACGAGTGGAAAGAAGTGAAACCCAAAGAAAACTCATACGAAACGGACAGACGCCTGCTCCAACTTGATTTTCACAAATGGCACAAATATATCGAACGCAACAGCCATCAGCTATGGCAGGAACATCTGATTATTAACAGTAAATACAACATGGATGACTCCCGCTACATGGAACCTCTATTGTGTTGTTACCCTAACCGTCCGGAACCGTTGATAGCCCAGATTATCTCCCATTACATGGCTTTCGGCAGTCCACAGGAAGACAGCAAACGTACCCTTGCCTGTGCCTTGCGCATGTTGTTGTCTTTCCATTGCCAGCTCAAAGAAATGAGTCTACTCCTATTAAGCGGCTCGCTACTTTTTGTAGACAAAACAGTCCGTTCCTATGCAGCGGAGTTATGGGTAGAAGGACTCTCCACAGGAAGAATAAACAACCACCGGGTAGGAGAAATCCTGGCCCGGCTTATCAACATGGAACTTGCTCCGTTAAAACGCTTCACCACACAAGTGTACGAAAGCATGTACAAACGAAGCGCTTTCCACAACCGCCAACTGGAAGAACTGCTCACTGTATTTATCAGCGGATTGCCCGACAAACCCGTCACCGGACTCAAACAACTGCTCGAACTCTATCTGGAACTATTGACCATCAACCGCAGCAAAGTTACAAACGAACAACTCTTGCAACGCCTGCAAGAATGGGCAACGAACAGCAATTTGAAGAAAGTGACCACTTCACTCAACAAACTATAATTAATTCATGATTATGACCCTAGAAGAACGCCTCAACGAAATAGTAGAAAAGCAACAGGGTGATGCCATCATCCCCTTTCTGCAAGGACTCACACAGGAAGAACGAAAGAGCCTGGTACCCCGCCTGAACAAACTGGAAGAATACTACAGTAAATTCGTGCAACTTAACGAGAACACATACGGTACACGGGGGACTTCCGCACAGCATCGTATCATCAATCTTACCGCTCTCGTTATCTATTCGCTGAAAGAATTCCGTAAACACCAATGGGGAATCAACACCGAGCAACTGAATGAATTGATCCCGTGGTACGTCCCCTCCTGGCTCGACAGCTTCTTCAAAGAAGGTGAAGGCAAAGAATTCGGCGGTTTCTACGGAATGGATTACGAAGTCCTGATGGATTGGATAGAGCAGGGAATACTTACTGTGACACCTTCTCCACAAACCATTGCGGGTTATCTGGTAAGCTACATCAACACCACTGCTATACTGCAAAAACGCGAAATCACACTTAAAGAACATATTTGGTATCTCTTTGAGTACGACTGTGGACAGAACTGGATGGATAACCGAAATGGCGGACACCCCTACTATCCTTACAAATATCTTATCGAAAACGGGAAACTAGACCGTATGCGTGTATTAAGAGAATCTCTGCTCGCTGTCAACCGAAATATGAACAAGAACCTATGCGGCTGGTTTGCAGGCATGTTTACCGCACTTACCCCCAGCATAGAAGAACAACTCGCGTTACAACCGGAAATATTAGCCGTCCTGTCCGCCCCTCACAGCCGCCCGGTCAATATCATGCTCGGACTGCTGAAGGGCTTATGCAATCATCCGCAATTTCGGATCGAAGAGTTTCTAAGTCAGACTTCCGTTCTTTTCGCTTCAGATGTGAAGGCAATTCACCAAAACACATTGGCCGTACTCAATAAACTGGCAAAAGAAAGAAAAGAATTTCGTGACGCCATCTGTTGTGTTGCCGCACAAGGGTTGATGAGCCGGGAAGAATCTACTCAAAGCAAAATAGTCAAACTGATCCTGGCGTATGGAGAGACGGAATCTGCCACATTAAGAGAAGCACTCTCCGTATATACAGAAACGATGTTGGCAAACACTAAAAAAGAACTGAAGGCTTATCTGGAGAATAACGAGTCTGACGATACTTCTGCCCATAATAAGGCGACTCCCGCACACTTCGGACAGCCCGACAACAATTCCGCCTCTTTCATGTATGAACCGATACTCCCCATCATCCGTGAGGACAACCGAATACAGGAAATTGCTTCCCCCGAAGACCTGCTATTTCTTGCCAGCCAAGTGCTGGATGGGAACGAGATCTATCATTTCGACCTGCTCCTCGGCGCCTTAGTGCAATGGGACCATCAACAAGACACAAAACAAATCTCACAATGGACACCCATCCTTCAACGCGCTTACAAACTACTGATAAGCGGAGGAAGTTCACGAAACGGCCTATTAGACCAACTAATGGCAACTTTCCTCCTTGACTATGCAAAGCTACTGGTTAAACGCTTCCCTAAAGAAGCAAAAGAGCTAAGTGACTTGCATCAGAAAATGGTACAGAAAGACGAACTGCAGAAAGGTAAATGGAACTATCGTAATCTGCAGAAACTCACCATCCGTCAGAAAACGAACCAAAAAGAGAAATTCCCTGTTCACAAGCAGCTATTATGCCGGACACTAGATCTTTTGGAGAGTAAGGAGAAACCTTTACCCCTATTGTCCACTCCCACCCATATGCCTATGTTTATTGCCCCGGCAACCCTGATAGAAAGATTAAAACAATATCAGCAGGCAAACGCCGAGCCAGACGATATGGATATGCAAACGGCACTCTCGCGAATGGCACTGGATGATTCATCACAAGAGCTCCCTATCCTCCTTCAAGACTTAAAGGGAGAATACCAACGTTTACTTTCTTTCTTGTTGGGAGCAGAAAACGCACTCCCTCAAGCACCCTTCACCCATCCTTCCTGGTGGATGACAGCAGGACTAATCAAGTCGCCGGAAACAATCTACTCCGAATTCAAAGATTTCTCATACAATAAAGGTCCACGCGAGTTCCTGACTGGAAACTTTACGTGGAGAACTTATCTGCGTACTCACTCATATACCGATTACAACAAGCAAGTAGTAGAATGGACCTCCGCAACTCTTACTTTCGATATTCCGGAAAGCAAAAACTCTCATGTCGTCAATAAAGATGAATATAATGAGAGAATCAGTTACCATTCATACGATTCGCATCCGTTAGTGGTCGAAATGTATCCGCTGATAGAGCGCTTCGACGATATACAAAATGACTTGCCACGTTTAGCATGGTTAACTCCCAATATGCCGGAACCATTATTAGTATGGTGTATCCGCAGTGCCATTTACGATCCGATGTTAAATGAGGTTAGGGAAATAGGCATCACCAAAGCCACCATCGAAGCACTTCATCAGTTAAGACACACCTGGCATGAGGCGTCTTACATACTGGAAGCCAGTTGTATGTTGGTAGCAGATAAGACTTCCCGTTCTTATGCCGCCGAAATCTGGATAGACCGTGTCGGCAAAGGATGCATAGACAGTAAGCGCATAGGTAAAATCTTAGGTTCACATCAACATACCGGCTGGGGACCGCTGAAAAGACTCACCGACCTGATACAGCAACAAATGATGAATGTCAGTCCCCTGCACAACCGGGAATTGGAGAATCTAATCGTAGCAATGCTGACCGGACTTCCGGAGAAGCCGATCAAAGATTTAAAGAAGTTGTTGGAGATCTATGCGGAACTGTTATCAATCAACCACAGCAAAGCCAAAGACGAACAGGTTTTGCACCTGTTGGATGTTTGGAAAGGGGGCGCTAATCTGAAGAAAGCAGTGGCTAATATCCAACATTAAGAAGATTGTTGCAACTACTTAATCTCTTACTTTGTGCCACCGTATTGGCACGGCTGTGCCATCGAAGTGGCAAAGTTGTGCCAACGTAGAGACATAACTGTGCCAATATAGTGGCACGACCTGACCACTTAAACAATCAGGATTTAAAGGTAGCTTATTGGAGCAAAAGCCAAAAAGAAGTATCTTTGGCACACTAAATACAAAAGGTTGAATGATTATTCTAAAATATAGTTTAGCTATCTTCTGTTTGCTGCTGACAGGATGCTCCTTCTTTTCCAGCCAAAAGGAAAAGGAGAACCCCGCCCTGACGGAATATGAATATACGACGGACGATATGCAATCCGGCGAAGAAAGTGCCACCGTCTTACCGCCACCGCCAAAGCGAAGCGCAATGGCTCTCTACATGGATTCACTGGGACTCGTCAACGTAACCGATCTGGATAGCAGCCTCGTTGTTAAGTTAATGTATACGCAAGCTGATAATTTCACTGGCGAAGTGCTTTACGACAACTTAACGGAAGCCTATTTGCATCCGGATGCGGCATACGCTCTTATAGAAGCACAAAAAGCCTTGAAAGAGCTTCACCCGTCTTATAGTCTTATCATTTACGATGCAGCCCGCCCCATGTCGGTACAAAAGAAGATGTGGAACGTAGTGAAAGGAACATCCAAATACAAATATGTCTCTAACCCAAACCGTGGAGGCGGACTACACAACTACGGACTGGCAGTAGACATCAGTATTCAAGACTCTTTAGGGCAGCCTTTACCTATGGGAACCCAAGTAGACCATTTAGGTGTGGAAGCACACATCACAAACGAAAACGAACTGGTACATAACGGAAAAATGAGTGAAACAGAACGTCAGAACCGGATACTGCTGCGAAAAGTAATGAAAGAAGCCGGGTTTCGTGCATTACCCAGCGAGTGGTGGCATTTCAATTTTTGCAGCCGGGATGTAGCCAGACAGAAATATAAGTTAATACCATAAATCGGCGCTCAGCAAGATCATAACCGGTGCTCAACGATTCATTGTAATATCCTATAACACAATAACGCCATGATACAAATCTCCCCCGAAACTCAACTTTTTATCCGCGAACATTCATCGGACGATGTACGTACACTAGCTTTACAAGCTAAAAAGTATCCGGATATAAATATGCCGACTGCCATCACCCAAATTGCAGGAAGACAGGTTGCCGCCGAAAAGATTCCTTCATGGCGAGAAATAGAAGAGATATGGTATCCGAAACATCTGTCGCTAGAGCAATGCTCTTCTGAAATCACTGCCCGCTACAAAGCCCGTCTTTTTCAGGGAGATTCGCTGACCGACCTCACCGGAGGCTTCGGCATAGACTGTTCTTTTCTTGCCACCGGATTCAAGTCCGCCACTTATGTAGAACGCCAGGAAGAGCTTTGTGAAATAGCGGCACACAACTTTCCCATCCTGAATCTAAACCATATAAACGTAAGAAATGAGGATGGAGTAGCCTATCTGCAAACAATGTCCCCCGTAGATTGTATCTTCCTCGACCCTGCCCGCCGCAATGAACACGGCGGAAAAACGGTCTCCATCGCCGACTGCGAACCGAACGTAGCCGAGCTTGAAGATCTTCTGCTTAGCAAAGCCAGCCGGATAATGATAAAACTCTCTCCCATGCTCGATCTTTCATTGGCACTGAAAGAGCTGAAACATACACAGGAAGTTCATATCCTATCCGTCAACAACGAATGTAAGGAACTACTCATCCTACTCGGACAAACATCACCGGCGGAAATCACCATTCATTGTGTAAACCTCTTCACGAAAGGGACTCAAGAAGAACAGCACTTCGTATTCACCCGCGAACAGGAGCAGCGTAGCCAATGTACTTATACCGATTCTTTAGGCGATTACCTTTACGAACCGAATGCATCTCTTCTGAAAGCCGGTGCCTTCCGCAGCATTGCCGCAGCCTACCCCGTCCGGAAACTGCATCCCAACAGTCATCTTTATACCTCCGATACTTTTATTGAAAACTTCCCCGGAAGAATCTTCCGGATTGTCAACCAGTGCAGTTTCAATAAAAAAGAAGTAAAAGAGAATCTGGCAGACCTGAAAAAAGCAAATGTGACTGTCCGCAACTTTCCCGCCACAGTAGCCGAACTTCGCAAACGGCTCCATCTGACAGAGGGAGGAGATACCTACTTATTTGCCAGCACATTAAATAATGGACAAAAAGTTATCATCCGCTGTGAGAAAGTCTGAACTATTTGCTATTTTTGCGAAAAGAAACACAATCTAAACTAATTCAGATGAATCAAACACCCATAAAAGCGATTCTATTATTAATCGTATTCACTCTGTCCTGTCACACTCCACTTTTCTCACAGAGAGATTTTGAGCGACATGAGTTCTCGTTCCATGCCGGCTACGGTGTGATGTTTCATAATCCTCCCACACTAACGTTAAGTACCCACAGCTACCAACGTACACTTGCACAAGGCGTAAGCTGGGATGGACAATACCATTTCCGTCCTCTCAAACGCTTTATCTTCGGAGGAATCTACACCGGATTTTCTTCCAAAGGAAGCCATCCTGAAGGAAAAGACCATTTATGGGTTCATTTCATCGGCACGCAAATCGGAATGTGTAATGCCAATACCAAACATTGGCAAATCCGGGTGACAACCGGTCCCGGCGGAGTCATTCTGCGGAACAACAGCGAGGTATTCGGCAACACACGAAAAGTGAGAGCCTTCACTATCGGTCTCCTCACCAATGCCAATCTTACCTATAAGCTGAATTCCAACCTGGGAGTCAGTTTAGGAGTACAATATATGTATAGTGAGCTACTTAGAATAAGGACTTACTATCACGAAGAAAAGGTTACTGTAAAACTCAATTCAAATGATGATGTCAACCTCACGCGACTAAACATCACTACGGGATTATCCTATTATTTCTAACATCCACTAAAAAAAGCACTATGAAGAAATATATACTCATTCTCTTTTCCATCATCAGCCTCTGGAGCTGTAAAGAAACGGAAGATGAATCGATCGACATCACCGTTTTGCCTTCTGCCACCACTACAGGAGCCAACACATTCGGTTGCCTGATGGACGGCTGGATTTATGTGGGAGGGCGATACCTGAATTGGGGACACTCGTATGTATGGACGTATGATTCATTCCACTATTACACAGAAGAAGACAAACTCTCTGTTAGTGTTTCCGTAAAGCCCGGTATCAATCTATCTTTCACTATTTTATCGCCCCAAGAAGGCAAAGAATCAACGATTACCGATATAGAGTTCGGAAGAGAAGAGCTGGAAGACGGAACAGCTTTCATAAGCCGTTTCGACACAGAAATGAAAATTATCAGTGTCACATTCGGTAACGGCAAACGGCTGACTAACGGACGTTTTGATATTCATTATACGGAACACAACAGTAATACCGGAGCCCAATCCTGATATAATCTGATACAGCCTATGCATTTCCGCAAAATCCATAGTTTCCCAGGATAGAAAACCCGTCAATCACCGGTTCCGGAAGCTGTAATACAAACGTAGCATATTTGTTACGCGTTCTTCAACCAACTGTAAAAAGTAAGAAACGTCAACCCTCTACTTTTGCAGCAAATAATTAACGCACGCTAACATTTATGAAACGATTTTTGAAATTTGTCTCATTTGTTCTTTTGGTCATGAGCACAAGCGGTAACACTTTCGCAGAAGAAAAAGTGAACGTAGTCAAACAAGGCACTATCCGCGGACGCATCGTAGATACTTCCAAACAGACCCTTCCGGGAGCATCCATCTATATCGAAAAGCTACATACCGGGGTGACCAGTGATGTCAACGGTTATTATACTTTCGCCAATCTTACTCCGGGCACATACACCGTAAAAGTAAGCTACGTAGGCTACTCACCCGTTGAAATGAAAATCACCATTCCGGCCGGAAAGACACTCGAAAAAGACGTAATCCTGAATGAAGGACTCGAACTGCAAGAGGTAGTAGTAGGCGGAGCTTTTCAGGGGCAACGCCGCGCCATCAACTCGCAGAAGAACACACTAGGGATCACCAATGTCGTTTCAGCCGATCAGGTGGGTAAATTCCCTGACTCCAATATCGGAGACGCACTGAAGCGTATCAATGGTATTAACGTACAATACGATCAGGGAGAAGCCCGCTTCGGACAAGTACGCGGAACTTCGGCCGATCTTAGTTCTGTAACAATCAACGGCAACCGTCTCCCTTCTGCCGAAGGCGACACACGTAATGTGCAGCTCGACCTTATTCCTGCCGATATGATACAAACCATCGAAGTAAGCAAGGTAGTCACCTCGGATATGGATGGAGATGCCATTGGCGGTTCTATCAATCTGATTACTAAAAGTACTCCTTATAAACGAACCATCAGTGCCACAGCAGGAACCGGATACAACTGGATTAGCCAGAAAGCCCAACTGAACCTGGGTTTCACTTATGGCGACCGCTTCTTCAACGACAAATTGGGAATGATGGCAGCCGTTTCTTATCAAAATGCTCCGGTAGGTTCGGATGATGTAGAATTTGAATACGATGTGAATAAGAAAGGAGAAGTAGTAATGGTAGAAGCACAAAAACGCCAGTACTACGTGACACGTGAACGCCAAAGCTACTCACTGGCTTTCGATTACGAAATAAACCCGAATCACCGACTGACACTGCAAGGCATCTACAACCGCCGTCACGACTGGGAAAACCGCTATCGCGTCACCTACAAAGACCTCGACAAAACAGGACCGGACGATGAAGGCGAAATGCAGCAATCTGCCCAAATAGAGACTAAGGGAGGTACTCCCAACAACAAAAACGCCCGCTTGGAACTGCAACAGACAATGGATTTCAGCCTGGGCGGAGAACATCAGTTCGGCAAACTGTCAATGAACTGGGGAGCTTCTTACGCACGTGCCAGCGAAGACCGTCCGAACGAAAGATACTTCAATCTGAAACAAGACTTTCTCGGATTTGACATCGTGGATGCAGGCGGCCGTTTTCCGTATGTGACAACCGATGTAAACCTGCACAACGGAGAAGTGGACGGTGAAAGAGGAAAATGGAAAGTGAAAGAACTAACCGAAAGCAACCAGGAAATCTACGAAAAAGACCTGAAGTTCAAAGTAGATTTCGAACTGCCGCTGGCCAACGGAATCTATGGAAACAGCCTGAAATTCGGAGCCAAATATGCATCCAAGACTAAAAATCGCGATGTAACCGTCTACGACTACGCAGACGCCTACAAGGATGCATACAAAACAGCGTATATGGACAACCTCACGAGTGAGATTCGCGACGGCTTCATGCCCGGCAATCAGTATAAAGCCACCGATTTCGTATCCAAAGAATATCTGGGTTCGCTCGACCTGAAAAACATGGAGGGTGAACAGGTGCTCGAAGAATCTTCCGGCAACTATCATGCTAAAGAGAATGTGACTTCCGCTTTTTTCCGCTTCGACCAAAACCTGGGAAAGAAACTAAAAATGATGCTGGGTCTCCGCATGGAAGCCACTCATATCAAATACGACGGCTGGAACTGGATGGTGGATGAAGAGGAAAACGAAACGCTTGAACCGACCGGAGATCATAAAAACAACTATGTCAACTGGCTCCCCAGCGTATTATTGAAATACGATGTGACCGATGATTTCAAAGTTCGCGCCTCTTTCACAGAAACATTGAGCCGCCCCAAATATTCCGCATTAATTCCATGTGTCAATATCAACCGCAGCGACAATGAACTCGTGATGGGTAATTCTGACCTGACTCCCACCCTCTCATACAACTTCGATTTAAGTGCCGATTACTATTTCAAGAGCGTCGGTCTGGTCAGTGCAGGTATCTTCTATAAGAAAATCAACGATTTCATTGTCGATCAGGTGATTGGTGACTATACCTACCAAAACAATGAATACAAGAAGTTCACCCAACCCAAAAACGCAGGTGATGCCGACTTGCTTGGTGTGGAACTGGCTTATCAACGTGATTTCAGCTTCATCGCTCCGGCATTGAAATGCATCGGATTTTACGGTACATACACCTACACTCACACCAAAGTGAACAACTTCAATTTCGAAGGGCGCGAAAATGAGAAAGACCTCTCCTTACCCGGTTCTCCCGAACATACGGCAAACGCCTCACTCTACTTCGAAAAGAAAGGTTTTAACGTACGTCTCTCCTACAACTTTGCATCCAGCTTTATCGACGAAATGGGAGAAGTTGCCGCACTAGACCGTTACTATGATGCCGTGAACTATATGGACCTGAACGCAAGCTATACATTCGGCAAGAAGTTCAAAACAACATTCTACGCAGATGCTACCAACTTATTGAACCAACCATTGCGTTATTATCAGGGCACTAAAGACCGTACCATGCAGTCTGAACACTACGGTGTAAAGATAAACGCCGGCGTAAAAGTGAACTTCTGATGCGAGCCAAACAACGATATTCATTCCTTTAAAAGGAAGCCCCCGTTGGTTTAAAAGGAACAGAGCATTGGTTTAAAAGAAACGTTCTCTTCCTTTTAAACCAACAAGCCAAAAGATTCAGAATAACTATCTATATATAAACAACTAATATACAACAGAATATGAATATGAAAATTAAGAGTTTATTGATTCTCGCATTAGTCTCCGTCTGTACATTCGTTCAGGCACAGTTGACGGACTACTCTATATTTGACAAGAAGTTTAACTTCTACGTAGCGAATGATTTAGGCCGCAACGGATATTACGACCAAAAGCCAATAGCCGAATTAATGGGTACGATGGGCGAAGAGATCGGTCCTGAATTTGTTCTGGCCACCGGAGATGTCCATCACTTCGAAGGAGTTCGCAGCGTGAACGACCCTTTGTGGATGACCAACTACGAATTAATCTACTCCCATCCGGAACTAATGATCGACTGGTTCCCTATCCTGGGAAACCATGAATATCGCGGAAACACGCAAGCCGTATTGGATTACACCCATATCAGCCGCCGCTGGACAATGCCCGCCCGTTATTACACCCAAACATTCGAAGAGAAAGGTGCCACCATCCGCATCGTCTGGATTGACACGACTCCTCTGATTGAGAAATACCGCCAGGAAAGTGATAAATATCCCGATGCCTGCAAACAGGATGTCAACAAGCAACTATCCTGGCTGGAATCTGTGCTTGCCAATGCAAAAGAAGACTGGGTTATCGTAGCCGGACACCATCCCATCTACGCTTATACTCCCAAAGAGGAAAGCGAACGACTGGACATGCAGAAACGGGTTGACACCATCTTACGCAAGCACAAGGTAGATATGTACATCTGCGGACACATCCATAACTTCCAGCATATCCGGGTTCCGGGAAGTGACATCGATTATGTCGTTAACTCCTCCGGCTCACTGGCACGCAAAGTGGAACCTATCGAAGGTACAAAGTTCTGCAGCCCCGAACCGGGTTTCTCTGTCTGCTCTATCGACAAAAAAGAGCTCAACCTTCGTATGATAGATAAAAAAGGGAATATACTTTATACGGTGACCCGAAAGAAATAAATTCTCTTGATGATATAAATTCTACTCTCAGTGAAAAAACACACAACCCGAGGCGTTCCTTTCGCGATGAAAGGGACGCTTCTTTATATAATTACCCTTGAACCTATTTTGTGGGATAATATACGTTTGCAGCCAACCAATAGTCAGCTACTTACTTCATCTTATTAGTGTTCTCCGGATGCGCAATCATCATCGGGACGTAACTCTATGCCTTTTCCGATACATCACCCTGCTCCGCTGTCTTCGCAGGACCGCTGTTTTTCACAGCGCCTTTCTGAATTGTCGATTCATTCCCATCCCGAACTGCCATATAGTGCGGTGACATAATTTCAATGCCGGCCTCATTAAATTTATCCTGAATGTTCTGATGCAAATCCGAATAAATCTGTGCCATCTTATCTGCCTGTTTGATATAAGCATTAATTTGATAGACCGGATACCAGTCGCTCAACGAAGTTTCCAACACAAACGGACGCGGATCATCCACCACTCCGGGAGTGTTCAACGCAGCATCAATCAGTATCTGATTAACCTGCCGCCAGGGAATATCATAACCGATAGATACTTCCGAGTGAATAATCAATCCATATTCACGCGCTGAAGTACTGTAGTTTACTGTATGAGACGACATGATAAATGAATTGGGAACAGTCACAACCTCATTTTTAGGAGTCCGGATGCGGGTGACAAGAGGAGTTTTTTCGATGATATCTCCGGTGGTATCATTCAATTTGATCCGGTCGCCCATCTTGAACGGACGCATATAAGTAATCACCAGTCCGGCAATAATATTACCGATAACCGTACTTGATCCGAGCGAAACGATCAATCCGACAAATACCGAAATCCCTTGGAACACACCGGAATCGGAGCCCGGAAGATAAGGATAAATCATCGCAATCATAAATGCATAGAGCAGGAAACGGGCGATATGGAAAGTCGGCATCGCCCAGTCCGGATAGAAGCCGTTGATTTTGAGTCGTCCTGCTTCCACTTCACGTGCCAGATACAAGACGAGACGTACCAAATACTTCACGGCATACCAGATGACGATGATGGTAAACAGTTTGGGCACATAATCGATAATACCCACAAAGATACCGCGAATCGGATTCCATATATAGCCCAACAGTTGATATGCCAGTCCTTCTGTCTGTGGGAAGATGATAAAAATCAACGGTACGGTAAACAGTAGCTGCAATCCCATCAGTATATACCGCCCGATACTGGACAGGAATACTAACAGATTCGCCTGTTTCTGCGCATCCAGCAATTCATATCCCTGGATGGCTACCGGTTTTATCTTCGTGTCTTTCAGGCGCAGGATACGCGCTTTCAGTTTACGGAACAACCAGTTGGTCAAGCGGAACAGGAAATACTGTCCTGTAATTACCAACACAAAATAGAGCACACGCTTTGCCATTCGCCAAAGTCCGTGCTCGGCTTTCATCTCATGCAGTTTGGTAATGACACTCTGCTGTCTTTCCTTAGCTAGCGAATCACGGGAAACTCCTTCCCATAAGGCATCCTGATCGGTAAGAGAAAGCAATACTTTGCTGCCGTACATCAAATCGGAAACTATGTCCGAATGGTCGATAGCCACAGAATCGGGTTGTAGATTGAAGCGTCTTCCTATTTCTTCAATTGCCGCACCGGTCATTTGGGCACGTTGCTGGGGAGTATATCCACCCCGTTTGGTGAAAAGGTAAAATAAGGTATCACCGTCCGCCACTACCGGTATTCCTTTTGTGAACTGCCGCAGGGAGTCGATACGCTGTCGTTGCTGTGCATATTTTACGGAGTCGGCGGTAGCCATCTGGAGTTTCATCTGCTCCATTTCCATCCTCATATTCGCCTCATTGAGCCGGGCTTCTTCCAATGATTTCTGCATATTTACCAGATGGATAGAGTCCGAATCCCGTTTCAAAGGAACATGTCCGCCCGTTATTGTATCTCCGGCAAATATCTTCTTAACCGCCTGTTCCAACTGTGCTTGCGCCCCGATTGCCAGGAAAGAAAAGAACAACACCAGTAACGACCGTTTTATTTTATTTATTTCCATACCTTATATTCCTTGATTATAATTAAGGTTAATCTAACATTTCATTAAAAACAGAGCAAACATACGGATTGTTTTTGACATTACCATTTCCAAATTGATTATCTTTGCCACTAAAAGAGAAAAAAGCATGAATATATTATTACTTATCGGGGGATTAATCCTCATTCTTCTAGGAGCCAACGGATTAACAGACGGTGCCGCCTCGGTAGCCAAGCGTTTTCATATCCCTCCCATCGTGATCGGACTTACCATCGTTGCATTCGGCACTTCTGCCCCGGAACTGACGGTCAGTGTATCTTCTGCCATCAAAGGCAGCGCGGATATTGCCATAGGCAACGTGGTGGGAAGTAACATTTTCAATACGTTGATGATTGTGGGCTGCACGGCCTTATTCGCCCCGATTGTCATCACCCGCAATACACTTAGAAAAGAGATACCACTCTGCATACTTTCTTCTATTGTCTTGCTGATTTGTGCCAATGATGTATTCCTGGATAAAGCTCCGGAGAATATCCTGAACAGAGTAGACGGCTTATTATTGCTTTGTTTTTTTGTTATCTTCATGGGTTACACCTTTGCCATCGCCTCCAAGCCGAGCACAACAGAACAGGCGGGACAGATAGAAGCTCCGACCATAGAAGAGGAGACAGAAATCAAATCACTCCCCTGGTGGAAATCCATTCTTTATATCATCGGAGGTTTGGCTGCCCTCATTTTTGGAGGTCAGTTGTTTGTTGACGGCGCCACAGGCATCGCCCGCAACCTGGGTGTCAGCGAATCGATTATCGGATTGACACTGGTTGCAGGAGGTACTTCTCTTCCTGAACTGGCTACGTCTATCGTTGCCGCATTAAAGAAGAATCCGGAAATTGCCATTGGAAATGTGATCGGTAGTAACCTCTTCAATATATTCTTTGTACTGGGATGTAGCGCCAGCATCACTCCTCTCCGTCTTAGCGGAATTACCAACTTCGACCTGTTTACGCTAGTAGGTTCCGGTATCCTGCTCTGGTTATTCGGGCTGTTCTTTGCCAAAAGGACTATCACAAGAATCGAAGGAGGGATTATGATACTTTGTTATGTGGCGTACACGGTGGTATTGATTTATAATATTTAATTATTATAACAAAACACCTGATATTCAGCTTCATTCCAAGTATTTTTTCCCTCTTTAGACATAGAAACTGGTACGATACGAATATTTAATGATTTCTTTCCCTTAGTATACTTGGCTGGAATTTCAAAGTCATCTTCCAGCCAGCGTTTATAAGGGTTACTATCAGCTACATACCATAAACGTTCTGTAACCTCTTCACCATCAACAAAAACACGGGCTGCTTGTCGAACATCGTTTTGGTCGCTCAACCTACGCAAACGCACTCCTTCATTTTGAGAAGATATATTCACTCTAAAACTACTAAAACTTTCAAACCGGACGGTTTCTCCTACATATAAAATACGATCCTCATTTCCCTCAAAGAAACTTTCCAATTTTGTTCTGCGTACATTACCCATAGCTTTATAAGAGTGCCGTTTAATAGAACGAGAAGAGTTTAAATCCAAACTATCAGTTTTCACCAGTACATTTTTATCTTGACCATAATAGAATATAGTACCCGAGTGTTCCAAATACTGATTGTTATATTCGCCCGACTCTATTCCAAACTTCAGTTCTGAATAGAAAGGATAACTATCGCCTATACAAAAACGAGTCATAGACCATGGGTTATCCGAAAGACCGTCATACCCTCCCATTGGATGCACTTCAGGCGGGGTCGGGAATCCCCAACCATAACAAACATAACTTTCAGAACCGTCACTCTCAACTTGTGGTGTTCGTTTGCCGTCAATATATACACGAACATCCCCCTCGCAAGAAATGATATGTGAACGTTCGGCATGACATGTAACATGAGCAGCAACCATCTTCCCTCTTCCTTGAATAGCAGCTATCGGACTATCTATTCCTGCCACATGTTTTCGGGTATAATATGGTGTATTACGAAAGTATCCGGTATTAGATGTGGGATAAACCGACCTGGAAACAGCTATTTCTGAGAATCCCAAAGAAACAGGAACGCCACTACGATTTTCAATTATTATCTTCGCATGCTTCCAATATGGCATTGGAAAATAATTATAAAACCAACCGTCTGTGTTATATCCTGACAGCAAATAGTTGGTATCGTGAAAGCCCAAAGAGTTGCCTCCCAAACACGCTAAAGGACAAGAAATATCGGGTTGCTGATGAGCATCCCAAAACATATGAATCCATACATCCTGCAAGTGCTGCTCATTAATCTCCGGAAGATAAAATTTTAAAGAACCAATAGCTCCCTCTCCTTTTTCATCCAATAAAGTAATGGATTCGCCAGCATTAATCTTTTGTTCCGACTTACGATGATATGCCAATTGATCTTTGCACAAAAGATTACTACCTTGTTTCTTCCATAATTGTATCAAAGTATCATAATTCTCCTTCCCGGTAAAGGTCTTGATACCATTGTCCGCATAAGTGTGGTATACAACATGTCCCCAACCTCCTTCACCTTTGGTTCTTTCATAACCTTCCAGTTTCACATCGGTAGTTACACGGCATCCCTTGTTAAACGGCATTGGAACAAAACTCCGTGCAACACGTATGGGCCCTCTTCCGTTATCAAACGGGCCAATATAACTTTCAGCCAAAGGTTTTATAAAAGGCTCTTTCTCTCCGAATTCAGATAAATGTAAACTAAAACGAGGTGTTTCTTCTCCATCAAAATAAAAACGGAAGAGCGGATCACTTGAACTCATATAGCGATGTTGTACAAGATTATAAATACATCCCGGACCATCAACATCAAATATTACCCATTCTCCACGTTGATCCTGGTAAAGACTCCAGTCCCAGTCGGCATTCTTTCCTCTTTTATCAATACTACCTTCATAATGGACAGAGATTCCACGATCTAACAGGGGCAAAGATGCAATATCAACCATTCGAGATATACCATAAGATATACTATCAGTCTGCCAACCCGACTGTGCTACAGAGACTATCGAGCCAATTGCCGACAATGACACAACCCCGAAAACAACAAAACAAACTAAAAAAATACTTCTTTTCATAAGGTGATAAATATAAAATAAAACATGAATCTATCTATAAAATTTAATTCATAAAAGTACGGCAACTTATATAAGCATACAACCACTTTATTATCAAATCAATATACTATTTTAACCTTCAAGCCATCTGTTATCATATTTATTTTCCGGCTTAATCTTTTTTGTATATATATAATAAGGTAATATACTCTTGCCTTAAATAAATAGTAAGAAAAGTATCAGTATATGATAACAAAGCACTTTTTTACATATTTTTTTTGTGCTTACTTTGCAACGTCCATCTTATATGTTATACCTAATTTATTATGAAAATGAAGAAAGTCATTTTGTTTATCACCTTATTCTCCATGATATCATTATTCAGTTACAGTAAAGATCCTGTAAAACAATGGGGACAACTACAAGTAAAAGGTAATCAATTATGCAGCCAAACCGGAGACCCTATTGTATTAAGAGGGGTTAGTTATGGCTGGCACAACCTATGGCCCAGATTTTACAATAAGCAATCTGTGAAATGGTTGAAAAAAGATTGGAAATGTACCGTTTTACGCGCCGCCATGGGAACAGTTATTGAAGACAACTACATTGAAAATCCGGAATTTGCATTAAAATGCATGAATAAAGTGATTAAAGCGGCAATTAAAAACGACCTCTATATAATAATCGACTGGCATACTTATTATCCACAAAAAAAAGAAGCAAAAGCATTTTTCTCAATGATGGCACAGAAATACGGAAAATATCCTCATATTATTTATGAAATATACAACGAACCTATGGAAGACAGTTGGGAAAGTGTGAAAGAATATGCAACTGATATTATCTCTGAAATACGTAAATATGATCCTGATAATATTATTCTTGTAGGCAGCCCACACTGGGACCAAGACTTACACCTGGTAGCAGAAAGTCCTTTAGAAGGATCCGATAATATAATGTATACCCTCCATTTCTATGCCGCCACTCATAAACAAGAGTTACGGGATAGAGCTGAAGCAGCATGGGAAAAAGGAATTCCCATTTTTGTGTCTGAATGTGCAGGCATGGAATGTACTGGCGATGGCCCATTAGATATACCAGAATGGACCCGTTGGGTAGAATGGCTGGAAAGCAAAAAGATCAGCTGGGTTAACTGGTCCATTTCAGACAAGAACGAAACTTGCTCCATGATTCTTCCGCGAGCAAACAAAAACGGAGGATGGGACGAGTCTTTAATAAAACCTGCAGGACGTCAAAGCCGTAAGTTTATCCGACAATACAACTCACATATTTATAAAAATAAAGAATGATAAAATAATATCAGTTTTAGGCAAATAACGTCAATAATTTACATTCCTTATTTACTAGCTTTGCATCAATAATAAATATACGAGATTTTATACTAAAGTTAATTTTAAATTTGATAAAAATGAAAAAGAATCTCTTTTCTTTTCCCCGCTCAAAAGTGCGGATGCTAAAAGGATCAAAAGGAGTCTGGCTCTTTTTGATTATGTTCTGGATGATAAATACAGCTGCATCAGCAGCAGGTATTGAAATTAAAGGTACTGTAACAGACAGTAAAGGTGAACCTCTTCCCGGAGTTAATATTGTTGAGTTAGGAGTTAAAAAAAACAATGGTACCATCAGTGATTTAAATGGTAAATATACTATAACAGTAGAAAGCCAAAAATCTGTTCTTCAGTATACTTTTATCGGTTATAAAACAACAGAAGTCACTGTAGGAAACCGTAAAACAATCAATGTTTCACTCAAAGATGATACTCAATCTTTGGATGAAGTAGTAGTTATCGGCTATGGTACAATGAGGAAAAAAGATTTATCCGGAGCCGTTGCTTCTATTAAAAGTGATGACTTGATGCTTGGTAACCCGACCAGCATCTCCCAAGCCCTACAAGGAAAATTAGCTGGTGTACAAGTAAACCAGAGTGACGGTGCTCCCGGTTCAGGTGTAAGTATCACCATCCGTGGTGCTAACTCATTCTCTACAAATTCACAACCACTTTACATTGTCGACGGTATTCCGTTTGAAGTAGGAGATACTCCAAGCAGTAAAGCCAACGAGGGCAACAACTCCACCACTAATCCTCTGTCATTGATCAATCCTAATGACATCGAATCAATCGACATTTTAAAGGATGCTTCGGCAACAGCCATTTACGGTTCTCGCGGAGCGAATGGTGTCGTATTGATTACCACTAAAAGAGGTCGTGCCGGAGACGCTAAAGTTGAGTTCTCGACCAATTTCGGACTTTCCAAAATAGCCAAAATGGTTAAAATGCTGGATGCTTACACCTATGCTAATTAGTCGTCCCTTAAAAAGTACTCATCTGCGGGATATTGCAAGAAAACAGTGTCC